>Ga0172381_10000096_pt1 | contig 97001 bp, 160 predicted proteins | sample Leawel6488metaG_FD_119754 | JGI IMG/M metagenome (GOLD analysis project Ga0172381, IMG submission 119754) | Leachate microbial communities from a municipal landfill in Southern Ontario, Canada - Leachate well 64-88 metaG | ecosystem: Engineered > Solid waste > Landfill > Unclassified | place...
GCATACTGGTATTCAGTTGTTTACCGCTGTATTCCGGTATTCACCAGCATACTGGTATTCAGTTGTTTACCGCTGTATTCCGGTATTCGCTTGTTTACCGATTCATACCACCGTATTGACTTTACTACTTTAGTATGCTATACTTTTATCATGGTTGACGATAGACAGGCTCGTATCAAACTTTCTACTATTAATCGACTTGAAAAAGAAAGAGAATACCAACGAGAAACTTATGATGATATTATTAATAAGTTACTTAATGAATTGATTGATTTAAGATTTGAAAAGACTCATCCCAGAAATAACAATGGTAAATTTACAACCTCAATGGAGGCACAACTATGAGTAAAAGCAAACCTTATGCCCTATGTGTTAATATCCCACTTGATATTGCAGCTAGGTTAAAAACCCGCCAAAAGAACAGGCAAACTATAGCTGGAGTAATAGAGGACTTATTAGATATGGTTGATATGATTGAGGGAAAACCTAATAAGGATAAGGTTACTATAAATATTAAACAGGGGGAATAATAATGGCACGCAAATATTATGAAATAGAAGTTTCAAGAGAAATGCATGATTGGTTAAAATCATTAGCAAAACCACGAGAACATATGAGTTCTGTCTTTAAGCGTGTAATGAATTGGTATGAAATAGAATTACAGAGAGAACAAGGAGTGGGAATTAAACAACCATCTGAGATACCGACTGATAATATTAAAGAGACCTAGTAGAATAGATAGAGGGGAAGCAACCTGTATCTGAGAAGAGGGGCATTAACATCAAGGAGAACTAAATGATTATAAGAGGGAGAGCTAAACTTTGTAATGCTTCTTGTATTCATCGCTTTAATCCTAATTTAAAACAAAGGCAATGTTATTGTTTGGTAGAAATTCAAGCGAAACGGCCAAGAGATTGTCAACTAAATAAAAGTGAATGGTATTTTTTACCTTCAATAACACAAAGGCAATTATTAATATTAGCAAACATTAATGGGGAGCCGCTTTAAAAGAGGCGGAGAATAATACCCCATCCACTACTAATGATAAGCAGGAGTAATGAATATGTCCAACGATGAAGGAGTATATTTAGGCAAGTGTTCACGCTGTCAGAAAGAAATAGTCGGGGCAAAAGATTACGGTAGGTTGGCACGTAAAAATGATAATAGTTTCGGAGATATCTGTATAGATTGTGATGTTAAATTAAATGAGATGGTTAGAAGACATCAGCAAGAACTAGATGAATATTGGGATTATAAACCGGATATATAAATTACAATGTTTTTATTATACAAAACGGCAATACCATAGAATATGCCACGTTTTGGGGGTAAGGGGCTTTAAAATAGATGCTACATATCTTAAATGTCATAAAAAGGGGGTATCCATGTTACTTGGCAAGAACTATAAAATAGAGTCTGACGATTTACAGGTTACTTTATTTGAGCGAAAAGTTAGGTCAGGAAAACCTAGCCGCTTCGGGCGAAAAGTAAAACCGGAGAATATCGGCAAGGAATATTGGATTCCATTGGGTTATTACTCTAATATCAGAAACGCCTTGCGAGGATTTATAAATATGGAGTTACTTAAAACGGGACTTAAAGATGTCGGAATTATCCTTGATAAGATTGAGGAATTATACAAGCTGATAGAATCAATAACACCCGAAACATATATAGATATCCCGCCGAAAACTTTAAGTGATAAAGGCTCACAGGAGATAAAGGAATGACTATTTCAATAAGGCGGTATTATATTACTCAGTCAATATGTATGGTTTTCGGGGCTTCTATAATGGCGGTTATTTTTGTACATCCGCTATTTGTAATATTGTCTATATTATACGGAATAGCATATTTATGGATTACAACTAGATAAGGAGATACTATGACAACAGAAAAGACCTATACCCCCGTAGAACTCGCGGCCTTAATAGGTAAGCAACCGCAGGATATAACGCATATGTTCTTGGAGGGGAATTTAATTAACTCTAGGATAGATGGGAATAAAATACTTCGGATTCCCGAATCGGATGCACAACCACTTATTGACGCTTTTAACGGGAAAAAGGGAATAGTGGAAGAATACCTTAAAATCCCCGAACCTATTGCTATTAAAGCAGTAAAAGAGTCCACAGAAAAGAAACAAGAGTTAGTGATTAAAACACCTGTTAATAAAGCGGTTGAAGAAGCCGCTACCGCTCGTAAGACTGCTGAAGATAACCTGAAAGCCCGTGAAGCTGAATTAAAACTTGACGCTATTAACGCCGGATATAACTCTATCCAAGAATGGATAAAAGCTACTCAAGCACAAAAAGAAGAATCCGATAAAATATTAGAGGCCAACAGGAAAGAATCACAGGCACTAGGCGATGAAAGAGTTAAAATCGAGGAAGATAAACAGAAAGTCATCCTAGCTTATAAGAAAGTTAAAGACACCGAGAAAATAGTCGATGAGCGATTAAAGAAAGCCCTTGAACTGGAAGATGGGAAGCAAGAAGATATAGACGCTTATAATACCGTGATTGACGAGTTAAGAGTATTGATTGATTATCACCGAGATAACATAATCCCATGTCTCAACACTATTAAATCAGTTAATAATACTATGAATAAGTGGCTTGAGATACTTGAGCAAAGCCGGACTGATTTTTCCCGATTAACGAACTGGGTTCACAAACAATATTCCAGACTAGATAAGTACATCGAGGTTGAAAGTAAAATTGTGGATACATCTATCGTGGATAAAGATAGTTAAAGATTGGGTATTAAAAGCGCATATTATCTTGTACTTTTCTTTCTACTGTTACAATAGTGTCGTTGTGGGCTCTACCATGACATACGAGTAATATCTCTATAATTTCAAAACCGTGGGTCTTACCCATTCCAATAGAATTCCATCCAAAACTAATAGCAATTCCATTTAGTTGGATAAGCCGACCAGCTAATCTTTTTTCTTTTGCAGGGAATAAATTGGACTCTTTTTGGGACAGAGAATATCCTAGATTTTCATAACACTCAGTCGTCTGCCTTAAGGAATAAGGAGGGTCAAAAAGAACGCCATTAAATAACTTGCCGGATAATAAATTAAGCCAATCTTCAGCTTTTATATGACTTTGTGCTTTAGATATGGGGTTCAAGTCATTAGTAAACTCAGCAGGGCTATTATCTCCTGCAAATGGGTCTATCCAACCTTTACCATCATCAACATAAAAACTTATCAATTCCGCAATCGGTTTAATAGTAAATGTCCTTTTATTAGGCATCGCCCATACACGAGATATTTTCATATATTTTATTTAATACCTTTTTACTTATATCGTGGATGAGAAGAAAGAACTTTAATATTTTTTTTAAATTCTTCCCATGTTTGATATTGCTTTACCTGTGGTAAACAATGAAATATATTTTCCCTAATGCCAATCACTATTAGTATTTTATTTAGAGCGATTGCTATACCAAACTCAACATGTCTACCACCACGTTTAGAATATGCCTCTGGTGGCTCTGAAAAGAATACTATTGCATCAGATGCGGTTAAATCCTCAACATCATCTTGTGCGAATGGTTGAGCTTCCATCGGAATATTATCACCACATTGTTCTACTTCTTTTGCATTAGGATGTAGCTGATGAAGACCTTGTAGCCATCTGCAATCTACCACATACCCCACTTCCCTTAACTCTTTAGCGTATTGGTTCATCTCCCCGCATCGGTCAAATCGGGCTGCTATATATATTCTCATATTAATTTCACCATATTTTGTTCTTCAACCACAGACGCAAGATTCTTAACTGCTACATCAAAATATTCCCTCTTTAATTCTATACCTATAGCTTTTCTTTTAAATTTCAACGCCTGATAACATTCTGACCCTATACCCATGAATGGCGATAATATAGTCTCCCCAGGATTAGAATATAATTTAATACAACGCTCAATAGTCTGCAATTGTAAAGGGCAAATATGTTTCTCGTCCTCTATACCACGAGCAGTATGATATTGTAATGTCTCTGTCTCTCTAATACCCAACCAAATACCATTCGCCCATTCTATCCATGTTTCATTATCAATTTCACCATTGGCTACTGGATTTACAGGGACTGCGTTTTCACCTGGTTTCTTAAATAATAATATTTGGTCTACAAGTGCTGGCCTAGAATCAGTTGAATCACGCCTTAACTGAACAAATAACAAGGCCTTTCCGTGTGTACGAATTGCCTGGCTCTGTGGGTTCTTTTGAATAAATGCTCTACCTTGAAACTGCCAACCATATTTTTCATATGCACGTATCACTTCACCTGGAAAATCTTTAACCCCTATATAACCGTCTTTTTGTGCTAACGCCGGAATATCTGAAGAATGGACACACGTCAAACGATCTGGTTTAGTTACTCTTAATATCTCTTTAATAATAAAACTATAATGTTCAAAAAACTCCGGCCAATCACGGCAATTCCCCAAATCCCTATCACTTGCCGTATAAGTGAATAAGTCGGCAAACGGCGGGGAATAAACAGATAAGTCAATTGAATCAGTATCTAACTCTTTTAACCGTTCACATGAGTCACCTAACATCGCTGTGTATCCTTCACCTTTAATCGTATCTTGTTTATAATCTTCCACTAATATAGACTCCCTTTTTAATTCTTTTCTCTCATATTCTCCCATGTGTTCAATAAGTTTAGTGCGTAGCCGTTTCGCCATTGCGTCCTTGCGCATAACATTAGCGTAAACTTCTTGCTCTGATTGTGACATGATAATATAAACGTCAACTGGTTTAGTTTGCCCATATCTCCATTCACGGCGGATTGCTTGATAATAACTCTCCCAACTATCCGAAAGTCCGAGGAAAACCATATTATGAGCGTTTTGTAGGTTGAGACCATAACCCCCGATTTTAGTTTTGGTCACAATGACGTTGTATTTTCCATCCTGAAAATCCTCAAACGATTTAGCTTTATAATCTATCGAATCGTCTCCCTTCACTTCAACCGCATCAGAGATAGATAACTTCGCACCCTTACTTTCAACATCTAAGCCAGCCCATATTATCCATTGTTCATTATGACCATTGACAATGGATTTTAACGTTTCCAACCGCTTCTCAGTTGTATCTTTTCTTATATTAGCCCTATCAGCGATTCCATGTAATCCTGTAAAGAATAAATGGTCTCCTTTGTATTCGGTTTCAACAAACATTGGGTGAATTCTTAACTCTGGTAAAATGAAACCATCATCGTCATATCCTAAATCAGATGGCTTTGTCATGGTGATAGCCCATGAAGATAACCATTCAAAAAACCTATCTTCAGCATGATGTTTAATTCGCCATTCTGTCCCGTTTTTGTTACTTCCTTTCCGACGATATGTTATATCCCCATACATCATAGTGTGTTCTTTATTAGCGTTGATAAAGAAAGTGGCTAACATCTCTGGAATAGTACATATACCTAAAAACTCGGCATGGTTTCCAATTTCGGTATAATCGTTTGGGGCTGGTGTTGCAGTACAACAAAGTCGATATGGGATATTGGCACATAACGATGTAAGTTTTTTACGAGTTTTCCCATCTATCGCTTTTAATATACTGGATTCATCTAGAACAACAGATTTAAAAGTTGTAAAATCAAACGAATCCACCATCTCATAATTAGTAATCCATATTTTGCTATCTTGTGTTATTTCAGATTGTGACCGAACATATTTAATATCCATATTAATATCTTTTGCCATTCTGACTGTTTGGCGTGCCACTGATAACGGAGCAATAATCAATGACCTTTCGTTTAATAGTTTAGCCCATTGAAGTTGAATAAATGTTTTTCCCAATCCGGTGTCTAAAAATACAGCACACCTACCTTTACGAATAGCCCACAACAATATATCCTTTTGCCAATCAAATAATTTAGGATGCACTAATGAACGTTCTATTTCAATACCACATGCTTCCACATGGTGTTGCTTACTCCTTAAAAATTGCTCATATACAGTCATTATTTATAAATCCTTCTTCCCATATCTATCATTGTATGTTCTATGGTGGCTCAACTTTCTATTGGTATTTTTACAGAACCTATATAGGGATAATCACATAGACCACTTTTAGCATAAAAGCAGGACTCGCATTTTATATTTAACTTAGCGGGACATTTTTTCTGATTTAAAATTTGGCACATAATCTTCCGCTTTTATATTAATTATTTTACTTTTAGGATGACGAGCTAATCTTGAACCTATCCTACTTGGCATTTCATCAAGTGATTTATTACTCGTGACTATTAAGGACAGGTTATTCATCAATCTGTAATCAATGATGGTATCTAATTTCTCTTGTACCCAAGGGGTAGAAGACTCAACTCCGTAATCATCAAGAAGAAGTAACGGGATGTTGCAATATCTCTGGAATCGGCTTTCGTAACTATTATTTTTATCTTGGCTAAATCCTTGCCTAAGTTCATCAAGTAGTAAACTCACAAAGGCGTATTTCGTAGGTATCCCTGATTTCATCCAAGCCTTGCAAACAGCTATTGCCAAATGCGTTTTACCCGTCCCATTATGGCCTATTAAAGTCAACCAACATAATTCCCCTGTATTTTCCGCCATCTGTTTTGCGGATTCGTATGCCGTTTTCACAGCGGGATATATTTTGAATAATTCAAAAGTCATTGTCTCAGTGAAAGTTGGTAATTCGCAAGTCCTTAATAAAATATCCCTTTTTGCCTTATTTATTTCTTCTTCTTTACATTTACATGGTACTACTTCGGAGAAAATAGTTTGGCCGTTTCTTACATGATAAACCCAACCTATTCCACCACAAATATCACAGTTATTAACGACGCTAGGTTTGGACAAGTTTTCCATATTTCCCGCTTGTGTATTTGTTATGCTTTTGATTATTTGTTGAGGACTGCCCATTCGCTTGAGTATTTGACTGATTTGTTCCATTGTTATCTCCGTTATTTCTATGTTCCCAAATTAATATAGTTGCATAATGTGATTTATATTTCTTACCCTTACTTTTAATATATAAAGATAATTTTAAAATACGTTCCTTTGTTCCTTCTTCACCGAATTGTGTTAACAACTTATCATATTCTACGTCTGATAAATAAACTACATCTTCATAAACCTTTTTATTTATGGTATATTTATGGATTACGATTGGATTACGATTGGATTGGATTGGATTACGGGGACATTTGATATCATTTGATATCAAATGATTGTTATTTGTTGTTTGGTTTCCCATATTAGAATCGGTGTTTTTTAAATCAGGCACGATTGTAATATTGCTATCAATTGATAGCATCTGCTGGTAGATGTTGTTAGATAATATTGTGCCGTTAGGATTTGGGTATTTACTTTTTTTTGCTCTAATTTGTTGATGTTTTTCCCATGTTTCTATCTGTAAATAATATCTACCATCTATAGTGTATATATAAAGTAGTTTGCAATCCACTAATTTTTGCAACCACGAAACAATGATAGTCTCGGTTAATATTTTAGATTTTAAAGGGAAACATCGAGATAGTAATATTATAGGTCTAGCATCTAACCTCCCATAGTCATCACAATTTACAAGTAGACGATAAAAAAATATTTCTTCTTCTGGAGAAAGTTTATTTAAATTATCACTTGTACAGATACTTTCTTTTATAATTCTATTAGGCATTACCAATCTCTCGTTTCGGGGTGTTTAATCCAATTCCAACATATACCACAGAAGTATAAAAGGGCTTGATTGGGATTTGAATTATTTCGAGAACATGCTTTATGCATAGCCTCTGATATTTTTATAACAGGTAGCTGTCTAAGAAATGTCCGAATAGTGCTATTTGTAAAAGCGTCAGAAAAGGATTTATTGTTATAATAAGATTCAAATATTTGATTAAGTGTTTGTATGTCATTCTGTGTTGTTGCCTCTATATTTTGAAGAAAATTAGAGAAAGCCTTTAATTGCTCCCTTTTCTCCTTCATTATAGTTATAGTGTTTTGGAGGCTTTCTGGAATGTTATCTAAAGTTATATTGCTTTTCCCTCTATTACAATCAAAACAAGCGGTGATATAGTTATTAATATCCGATATTCCACCTTTAGATTTTGGATTAATATGGTCTACTTCTAATATGACTACTGGTGGAGTTCTCCCGCAATATTGACATCGGAAATTATCTCTTTTAAATACCTCAAAACGAGAGCGTTTACTTATGTTACTCATTATCGTTAACTCCGTTCTCTTTCTGCTTTATATCGTGCTTCAGTTAAGATGCGAATAGCTTCATGAGTTGAACGGACATGAGCATTATCGTCCCCGCGTTGCCATGCGGATAGAATTTCATCAGATGGTGTTTTGAATATATAAAGTGCAGGGAATTTAGAGTTAGGCCAATCTACTCGAATGAATATAACCCCAGAAGCATATAAAAAAGCGGCTAATGTGAGGTCTTTAGTGTTATAATACCCGTTTGAGGCATCACTCATCACACATACTCCATAAGATATCCAGACTTATAGGTTACAACAAAGTTAATTAGTTGTCAATAGTTGGGAGTGTATTTTTTTACTTTTGCCTTTTACTTTTAATAAATTTATAAACTGGCGCAATATTCAGTAAGATAAAAATAATACCTGGATATAAAAGCACTCTACTATCACCGACTAATCCAATCACAATAAAACAAATTCCTGCAATCATCATTATAAAACTAAAAATTGACCAAGCCATATCCCACCTCGATTTTTACTTAATTACTCGGTTTTTAACTTGTGGCTAACCCGATATGCCTTCTTCGGGTTTCCACGTGGCCTATTCTTCCAGAACCCCTTCTTACTCAGTTCCTTTTTAAGTACCTTGTATAATTGATTCCATCTTTCCATGTGACGAATTTCGTTTCTTAGTTGTTCTAAATTTACTCTACTCATATTTCAATACCATACACACATACTATCATATAGCTATACTAATTGTCAAGTAGGCTAGGGACTAATTCTTTAATATTTTTGTCCTCAATAAGGTTATTACAATACCTACCCAAAATTCGGCAATTATCGGCGGAATTATTTCTGCGGTTTTGATCGTTATGGTGAGCTTCCGGCGTGTCTAATTCTGAATAAGGGTTAGTCGGTTTTTTGCAGTATTCACAAGGAATATAGCCGAATTTATTTAGTAACCTAGCCATGCGGTCATATTTAGTCTTTAGCCAAATTGCCATTTCACGCTTGGCGTTTTTACTTTGCTTATTCAATCCCTTTGTTCTCTTTAAAAGGGTCTTTCTCTGTAGCGGTTTACGGGGCGTGACTCTTTTTGAACCAATTGGCGTTCCCAACTTAATCCCTCTTTATATATTCAATATAATAAATATAAGAGAATATAATTGTGTTTGCTCCGCAATATAATATAGCCAATATTGATACTAAATTATGCCACCAAATAGTCAAGTCGTGTGAATATACAACAAATCCTATTATAAATAAGTGGCTATTCGGCAAGTAGTATAGAATATACACCTCTCTAATGTCAAGTACGGGGTATTGACAAACGGCGTGTAGTGTGTAATACTAAAGTTAGTCGAGATGATATATGAGGGGGTGAAATGGGAAAACTTACAGCGTATACAATTTCAATATTGGGCATTGTTTTATGGCTGTTTTGCGTTGTGGTAGGTGCATATCCACATAATGTACCGACTGCGCTAGGCATAGCGGTGGCAATATTATTATTCCCCTCATGTTTGATGTTGCGATATGTTTTATCATTAAGTTTTTCAAGGGAGATATATGAACGAAATAACAATTTGGCAAATTCTAGCAGGAATGATATTCGCTTACTTAATATGCTCAATGGTGAGGTTCTTTAATGAAGAAGAAGATAAAAATGAAAAGTGAATCACGTAAATTTATCTGTTGGGAAATCATATTCCCCTTGCTATCAATTGGTGCGACCATATATGGTGTTATTTACTTGAAAAATTTAGGTATAAACCCGACAGATATAATGCTTGGTGCTGTGATGGGAATATTCATAACGTTTATCCAATTTGAATACTATTTGAGCAGGATAGGGAGATGAAAATAATGGTGAGTAATACGATTATGTTTATTAGAGCAACTTGGCTATTTACATTGGCTATTCCCGCTGTAGCTGTTATTGTTATGCTTTGTTCTACGGATGCTCGTGATGATATAACTACTCATCCATTAGAGTTCGTTTTGGGTATAATTACTTGGGAATTAATAAATATTCTTGCAGTATTAGGTCATTGGGATTTTGTGGAAAAGTTTGGTAAAAGTTGGTTTTCTAAATGAGAATACGCATGACCAATGATTCAAGTCACTTTAGGGTAAATACTAAATGCCCAATATGCTTGCACAAAACAATGAAAGGTGGGCGATGTGGTTATTGCGGTGCAGCAAAAGATGGTTATCTCATAAAATATGCGGATGGTGAAAAGGAAATTGCTTACATCTGTGGGTTGGTTACAACGACCTATTCAGAAGATTATGGGTTGGTAGGTTATATTCTGGCTATCCTAAAATTCTATATTGGGAATCTAGCGAAAGGCAAGTTCTATCACTGGCAAATTGGTTACCCCTTCCCGATGATAGTGGATATAAGGGAAATTAAAGACGAGCAAGACGATAGGGGGTGACCCTATGGTGGTTAAAATAGATACGAATTTAAGGTGGTTACGAGTGGTCAAAACCAGACCAGTTAGCTACGAATGGTCTAACCGATACCAAACCACTTTATATCTGGTGGTTAAACCGCTAAAAACCAGTTTAGCTTTAGTGGTTGAGAATATAACGATATGGTTAACCAGTTTTCCGAATCTAATAAACCAGATACCTTTCCGACTTGCAGGGAGCTAAGATGTATCTGCTTTGTGTGCTTAGTCGAAAAGGAACGCAATCCCGCATTGTGGGATGTGCCCTGGCAGAATCGAACACCCACGATGTACGGGGAAATCAGTTTGTTTAATAAGTGGGGAGCCGAATGAATATCTTGAATCTACCTGATTGGGAAATACTAGAGACTAAAGAGGGGGAATATGACTACGTTATTAACGCTCATTATGTTCCTGAACCAATAGCTTGTTTACGATGTGGTGTCATAGGACAACTATACCGACACGGCGTTAAGAAACAGCGTTTTATGGACTTGCCGATTCACAATAAACGGGTAGGGTTAATAGCCCATAGACAGCGTTACCATTGCCGAGCTTGCGGTAAAACTTGTTTCCAGTCATTGCCAGACATGAATAAGAAACACGCTATCACAGAACGGCTATTAGCTTTTATCGGTAAAGAGTCAATGAAACGCACATTCGTAAGCGTGGCTGATGATACAGGTATTCACGAGCGAACTGTTAGGCGATTATTCAACCAAGAGATACTAAGGCTAGAGTCCGAAGTCCACTTTGAAACACCACGATGGTTAGGCATAGACGAAGTGCATTTAGTAAATAGGGCTAGGTGCATTTTAACCAACGTAGAACAGCGTACTGTCATTGATATGTTAGCTTCGAGGACTAAAGACGTGGTGAGCAAGTATCTTTATCGGTTGCCCAATAAACAATACATTGAACTCGTGGCTATGGATATGTGGCAACCTTATAAAGACGCTGTGAGGGACATTCTACCACAAGCTAGCGTAGTGGTTGACCGCTTCCACGTAGTTAGAATGGCGATTCAGGGTATGGATACAGTAAGAAAAGATACTAGGGAACACCTTACTGGAAGGCAAAGCCGAACACTAAAACGTGACCGCTATATTCTCTTTCATCGCAAGGCTGACCTGAACGAGCAAGACCAGTTCATTCTTGACTTGTGGATAGGGCAATTCCCCACACTTGGTAAGGCATACCAGCTTAAAGAGCAATTCTGTGACCTGTGGGACGTGAAAGACAAGCAGGAAGCCATAGAACGCTATGCAGCATGGTTAGCCAGTATCCCGACCGAGCTACAGCCCGCCTACAAGCCTTTGACAACGGCTGTGGGCAACTGGAAGGGCGAGATATTCGCATGGTGGGACTATCCAGTCACCAATGCCTACACCGAGGCGATAGCAGGGCTTGTGAAGCTAACCAATCATACAGGCAGGGGCTACTCATTCAAGGCGATACGGGCAAAGTTGCTTTACTCTAATCTGCCTACCTTCCACCGCCCTGTTTTTGACCGCTCATTGGAGGAACGACCGCCCTTCACGACACTAGGAGAAATGAAGGACTACGGAGTGAAGTTTTCCACACTAACCGAGATGTTAGGGGAGGTATAGTTTTGAATGAACGTTACACATCATCCGCCGAAAAGCCAAATAAGTTAAATAAAATGTAAAAAGGTATCAAATAACGGGACATTTTTAATCTCTCCTGCATCCCGCACAAAGTATATTCAAAGTTCCCCTCGGAGTTTTCCACGCAGTAGGGCTATTAACATATTCTACTTCTATCGCTTCTGCGTGTCCTTTTTTACAGTGGGGACATAAAGTATTTACCATCTTTTTTACACCAGATAATTGTGTTTGTTGTCTTATTTCACGGCGGTTCTCTTTATCTTCTTCCGATAGCGGAATACGGTCGAAGGTTTCCTTTTTCTGGTTAAGTATTTTGACTTTCAGTAAAAAGGATGCTGCCCATTTTTTACCTCGGCGATGTCCCTTTTTAGAAGTTGATATATGCCGAGCGAGTTCTGCGTAATCTTCATAGTAACTGCCACAAGAATTGCATTGGACACTCATTTGAGTTCCTGCTGAAGATTGTAAACGCAAAGTAAGTGCCTGAATAAGTCAAATTGTTTTTCAAGATTATCCACGGACTTTATTTCAAAGTCGTCATTATTGGACTTGTTGATTCTGATTAACTTTCCGGCGACTTTTATTCCCTTATTTTCATTGATTAATTCGTAGTAAGCCCCTATCTGCGTGGAATACTCCCCGTAAAGCGCATTACTGGTTTTAAAATCGATAAGAGTATTGACTCCGTTTACTTCCGCAAGTAGGTCAAAAGTCCCGCCATACCCCCACTTCTCACTTATTTGAGAGCATTCCACATCAATCGGTTTAACCTCGTTCATCTTACGCCACGCGTAATAGGATTTCATGGCATTATAGGCTTTATCAATATCAACTTGGGCATAATCGGATAAATCCGGTTTTATATTTTTCAAATCTGTTAAAATCAAATAATGAGCTATCGAGCCTATATCTGCCGCTTCATCCCTTGCCTTTCGATAATCTATCCCCTTAATCCCCAGATTCCATGCCCACGCGATAAGTGCTGGTTTATTCAAAATTCCTAAAACTGTAGTCACGCCAGGCAATAATGTCCCAGATTTTGAATAGTAACGTTGATGGACTTTATTTCTATCTGTTTTAGTTGCCATTCTTATCTCCCCAAAACCCGCATGAAGTATTTAAGCATGTTAATCCTCTCTGTTTAATAGTGATTCCATTAAGAATCTATCCTCGGTAAATATATGGTTGTCTTTTACTACCCACTCAGTCTCTTTTGGTTTAAAAGTAAGCACTCCATTCTTAAATCTAAGTGGTAAATCAGTCCAATTAACTCCGATTTCATGTAACATATCGTGCATATTTTCTTGGCTCTTATTTAAGAGTTGTTTTGGCGAAAAGTGTGCTTGTGCCAACATAGATACTGAGTTCCGTATCCAGTCTTTTTGTCGCCAAATAAAATAATTACAGACCTCATCCACAGGGATATTGAAAGCACGGCTATCAAATTGTATCGGTTGCCACCATTCTTTAAGATTCCATTGTTTAGAAAAATATGTTGAAGCAAGTGCGGCTGAAATAGATATAACTTTTTGTAAGTCATAATCAAACCACGCTTGTGTAGTGATAAAACTATAATCGGTTAATAATATAGAGATTTCATCTGATTGGGTATAGGCACATTTTGCCCCTTGTATTTCTTTACAGAGAAATAGCATGGTATCTTCCATGAGTTTAGATATGCGATTATCAAATGGTCTTTCGCAACCTTGTGTTATAGCATGAAAACTACGTCCGTCTAATCGTATGATTACAGGAGTTCGCCGGAGTAATTTATACTCATAGCGTTTTTCATAGTTGTCCTTCATCCTATCACCAAGAGAATTATTCATTCTTATCTCCCAAAAATCCGAGTAATTTTATTAATCCCGTAAAAGTATAATGACTGAGTAATCGCTATTATTGTGAATAAATAGTTTAACAAGTTCTCTGATATTACTTGCCAGTCGAATCTCATTTCTTACTCGCATTGTTTGCCGTTACAGGTTCAATATCTTTGTTAAAGAGAACGCCTTGCCCATTACAATTCGGGCATTCTTTCATAGGTTCGTTAATATAGGCCATTAGTGCTTCAAGATATGTGTCTATATTGTCTTTCAAATCGTCTTCACTATTGCCTTCAAATGGTTTTATGGGCGTATATCCTTTATACATATCTTCTGCACTGGTCATTTCAAAGCAGATTATCTTTTTATCATTGACCCATCTTGTTTTCATTTCTGGTTTTCTGCGTTTACTCCACGAAGGTCTAGCATCATACTCATATGAGTATGGCTTGGATATCGGAATTATTTTCTCTACAGTAAAACAGAAGTCATAATCCGATGTAACCTTAGCAACTTTCGGGTTGATATTTAATTTCACGTGTTCCCGAACAATATTATAGGTTTGCTTTGAAGTTAGTTTACATGGTCTTTCATGGATAGTTAAAACTGGATAAACTATCTGGTCTATGATTGAATGTTTCACATTCTCATTAGTTACTTTCCCTGATTGCCCGTATAGTTTTGTTTCTTGATATGGGTATGATATTTTATTCGGTTCTTTTACATCGTCTATCTTTGCAAGTACGATGTATTCAAACTCGTCATCAACTTCTATTGGTGGTTGTTCGTCCGATATATGTAAGTATAACGACTGGTATATCTCATATTCTGGTTTCCACTGGAATGTTGAGCAGTTAAGTCTTTCGCCCGCCTGTTCTTCTGTGAGTTCTTTAGGAATACGTTCACTTACCAGTGAATCGTCAATTAAAATAAAACGTGGATTAATGTTCGGTCTATATTCAATATGCGATACTCTTCTAGGTGGATTATCTATCCTTGACCATCCACTAGCGAAAGTATCTTGAGATTTCACGCCGTCAAATAAATGTGACGCAAAATTGGATTGCCCGTAACGTGAGATATCAGGGTCTCGACTGATATAAACTCCGTTGTTTGTTTCTATTGCGTATACTTTTAGTTTATCCATTCTTAGTCCTCCAAGTCTGCATAATTATCTATGGAGAAAGCGATGTTAGCTTCTCTCTTAGCCTTATGCCTTGCACGTTGTGGAATACATACACAATTATTTTTTAGTTTATAACAATCTGGGCACTCATCTTCAAATCGCACATCAGCATAGTCATCCCACAATTCACTGAATGCCTCATGGAATATTTTTCTTACCCTCTCTCTTTCATCTGATGTGTCAAGGTCTGGTAAAAATAAACCCTCTAATTTTTCTGATATACTTGGTATTCCTACCGAAGGATCGCCATGTGCGCTAACAATTACATCGTGTTTGTCATATGCCATTATCTTAACTCCCTATCCCATAACATGAGACAAAAATTAGCAATATCAACTAGTTCCTTTTTTACCCTATCTTTATTCTTCTCTCTCCATTCTTCTGCCGTTATTTTATCGCCACAAGCATCGGTATCAGACGCTTGCCACGCGAAATATTCGCCTATTTCTTCCATAAGGCGAAAACGCAAGTAGTTTATATCGCAATCTTGCCAACCACCCTTATAGTCATTCTTACACAGGACTTCATCCATAGCTTTAGCAAATGCTATTACTTGTGAGTGTTTTATATCTATGGGGAATGAGAGTCCTTTATCTTGTAATGGACACCATTCAGGAATTGGGGAATTATGTGATTTATCAATCTCTTTATTAAAAGTATCATTATGTAGACATCTATCGGAGAACTTTGCTTTGAGGTAGCAATTGTCACAAGTTTCTATTTCTAAAATCTTCATTTCTTCTCACCTCGGATGTTTTTTATTGTTTTTGTATTATACAAATCCCAATAGACTGACGGACTGGATTCTTCAGATAATTCTTTCGTTGTCGGTTTATGGTTATATATTTCAATCCCATCAAGAATAAGTAATTTGGTATTTACTATACTATTTTTCTTATCCGGTTTTAATTCAATAAGAGTGCAAGGGAATCCCAGGTCTTTTTCAATGGTATCTTTAATGACACTTGAATTAGTGTATACGCCTAGCCCAAGTCTGTGTCCTTCATATAATAAACGTTCGAGCATTGCTAATGTTTTACCGCTTCTCATTATTCATTCCCAATGGGCAAGTTTCGCGACGAATATAACGGCGGGTTAATGTTTTGTGTTCATAAAGCAAGGGAAAACCCCCAACGTATTTACCGTCTAATCGCATAATGCACTTGCCACCATACAAACTATCGCACGAATCAGGACAGTATTTAAGATTTACTTTACGCTTCATCTTGTATCCTCTTTCGGTAGAGATGATAATAAATCCCTTAATCGTCTGGTTTGAGCCTTATATAATATCAACATGTAATAAAATACGCCTAACATTGTGACGGCACACCACATCATCGTTCTGTCATTGGAAATAATCATGCCAATAATGGATGGAATGATAAATACTAACATCCATACAGACGTTATATATATTCCTACAATCTCGCTTTTTGTATAAGTAACGCCATATTTATTCTTGATATACCACTTATGAAACTTTTTTATCATTTTCATTATTCCACTATAGTAGTTTTCCTTTATTTTATTTAGTCTTTTTCTTACTCTTCCGCCTACGTAGAATTTTAATTGATTCGGAATCGGTAGGCATTTTAAGACCTCGCATTTGTCCTAGATTAGTTTCATGTTGAGTCGCTTTAATTTTCATATTTACTCCCCCTTTTTATTTATTGGAATATAATCATCAAAGTTTAATAAATCGCCATAATCAAAGCCATTATCAAAGTCTATCTCGTGGCGATGTTTGGCAAGGTAGTCATCACAAGTCTTGCACCAATAAGCAGTATTGATAGCCCTTCCGTCAACTGAAACAACCCTATTCATTTCAGTCCCTATTGGATATTCAGTCTTACATCCCCAACAATGACGAGGCTTGCGTATTTTGACCTCTGATTCTGTTATTACCATCATTTATTTTCCTTAATACGATTGAGAAAATCGAATAAATTGGCTTGTTCTGGAGATAAACTAAGTTTATAATAATCCCCATTTATATAGACGTCGCTAGGTAGCATGAATACTTCGGCATTACGTACTGTTAATGGGAATGAGTAATTGTTATGAAGTTTACCCCATTTACCATTAGAACGTACGCTATAATCTAATAGTTCCCAGTAATCATCGTATTCTGTATATTTGTAAACAATGAAATAATCACCCGATGGGACTCTAACTAATATAGGGGCTGCATTCGTCCCCTCTAAAGGAATTGGTTTTGGATAAGGGAAATCCCATGTCCATACTGTTTTAGGTAAGATTTGCATTCCGAATAAAACAAATCCAACGAATAAGCCCATAATAATACCAGAACAAATCCATAATATTACTTTCATTTGGATTCATATCCTCCTAACCTGTGCCCGTATCTTTCTTTAGTCGCCCTCCCAATAAAGAGCATATCACCCTTGTAAAGTACGCATACTGGAAACGGATGATTTTTAGTTAAAATCCACAATTTCAACTCTTCATCATTACATCCGTTGAATGGGTCTGGAAGTGTAAACCAATCTCTATCCTTATCTGATAAAACCGCATGGAGTTTGCGGTAGGCTTCTAATTCTTGGATAGTCATTTGTAAGTCGCCAATCTTTTTCTGTACCCACTTGGGCAAACGGCTCTCATCTGGTTTTGTCTTACTGGTTTCATAAACTATCCACTGTTTATTACTCGGTATATATTTAACGATTCCTTTCTTCCCCATAGCATGAAGCTCGTTCAGTTTGTTATTAGCCGCTCTCTCTATTGACGTTGTAAGAAGTAATTTCATTTATCCCACCTTTCCCACCATTCATCTAATCCGTCAATCATCTGCCACTTATGCCATATTTGATAAGCCTCCTTATATGTCATGGACTTAAGGTATTCAAATATCTTTTCGTGGTCACTATCTGTAACGAGCACTGAATTTGTGAGTGTATTCCCCGCCCATGCTTTATATCCATAAGTGTAAAAGAAACGCCTACCAAGTTGTAGTCTTTGTAACCCCTCGTGTATTATCTTACACACGCACACATATTCCTCACTAAATAAAGGGTCAAGAGTATATAGTTGCTCATCGCCTTTAGATGCCTCAATCCGACGTACTTTATCCACTGAATAACCAAAGTCATTATTCATACTTAAATATAGTCGTATCATACTTTCTCCAAACTCTCACCCCAGATATAACTAAATCGTCTTTTCATGGACTTGAGTATTTTAATTAACATCTCTTGCTCAATCTGATTCTTAAACGTCTCAGTTTTCAATATAACTACTACTACTGATAATGGCGTGAAATCTAATACAGTAAAACCGGCTTTCCCATCCGCTCTATTTAATGTGATTCTCCCCATTATTTTCAGTAAGTCATAGGCTTTCCATATATCGTATATCGGCTCGTCTATTTCTTTTGAACATTGCTTAATAACATCATAAGTTCTATCGCACCTTGAGATATTTTTATCTTTCAGCCACGACAGAAATTTATCGGCAAGTTCCTTACGCTGTAGTGATGATAATTTCATTGACTATCCGCCATTGCCCCTATTTCATTTTCCCATGCTTCTTTGGGTGTATCACCATCTTGGTAATTTTCAAGATAATCTCCATCGTCCCGTAATACACATTTAATTTCCTCTATTTTGATTACGGAATTTACCCTTGTATCGCAGGCAATAAACTCTATGAGTTTGTTTTTCCAAATTGCATACTTTTGCCGTGTTTCTTTATCCAATATCTGTTTCCCCCCTAGACTTGAGATTATCTTATGTTTCGCAGTATCTAACCTAAAACTATTCCCACAGTCAAAGCAGTACCAATCTTCGCAATCTGGCGGAGTCCTACAATACTTACCTCGCCGTGTAGTATCATTAGTCCTAAAACTCCCACATCTAGGACATTTAATTCCCTTATTACGTGTCATTACTAATACTCGATACTATATTCCTGAAATACGGATTATTAATCTTTTCCACTTTCACCTTATGCGGATATCTTTTCAAAAACTCAACTATATGCTTTTCGAGAAATATCATTGGTGATTTGAGATAACCTCTTCCCCAATTCGCCCGTTTACCTTTTAATAATCCAGCGTTATACCAATCCATTATTATGTCGTGGCATTTACCTAATTCTTTTCCGAGTGTACGTGCCGTGTAGTAATTAGGTGAGAATACCGATAGTTTTAAGAGATACAGTTTATTCCTAACCGCTCCGTGTGTTCTCCCAAGTTTACAAGCTAATTCCTTATTGGATATTATCCCACAGTTATCCTGTAGTATTTCTAGTTCTTCTTCTGTCCAGTATCTCATAGTTATCTCATAGAACTCGCTATTCTATTCCTAAATTGTTCAGCAGTTTTAATAGCTTTAGAATTGACACGGATAAGGTCACGAGTTAAAAGTTCTCTTCTAGCTCTCGTAAAAACGTCGGACTCAGGGCATTTCTGTATAGTATTTAGAAACTCCTGTTTTTTATCATATGGGATTAACCGATGCAGTCCATCTTCCCATAGAATCTCTCCGAATATCCGTCTGTCAATCTGCCCGAAACTATCCCCATTAAGTAAAGTTGGGTCTCTTTCTACCATGAGTAGAAGACGGTTACAGGCGTTAGCTAGTGTTTCATTACCCGTGATTTGTACTTTAGGTGGTTCAGGTTGTCTCAAGAATGATATCTGGCGTTCATCTATATCCATATTAGACCTCGCTTAAACTTTATTGGAATCTATATACTTTAAGCACTCAGATATTTTATCCTGAAGTGAGAGTTGTCCAAAATGTTCCTGAATATAATCTACGGTCTCTTTTGCTAGACTCATTGGGAAGTTCAGTTGATTATGGAGTGCGTCTAGCATATCTTTGTTATCATCCCCTGTACTAAATACTTTGACGGATATATTTGTATCAGATGTATCGGGTTTTTGATTATCGATATTTATAATCCTTGCCTTGTACTTCGTAATCTTTGTAAACAACTCATCCCATACAAGCGACTTTTTCCCCTTTATCCCGATTTTCCTGACAATAAGCAATATAAATAATCCGCCGAATAAAAGCCCCATAAGATATGCGACTAAATGCGCGAGGCTTGAAAAGTACATCACTATCCCTATAGTGACTAAAGAGATACAAATAATAGGGAAAGATAATTTCAATTTCGTTGTCCTTTATTTCTTCTGATGTCCCCACAACCACCAGACAATAACTAATGCTAAAACAATCATTACGATGGGATTCTGGAGAAACCCTAATATGCCTGTGGCCTTTTCTCCACCACCGCCAGTAGAACAACCAACGAGTGATAAGAGTCCTATGAATATTAGAGTAGAGATGGTAATGATAACTCGTTTTTTCAATTTATACCCCTTAAAGATATTGTGGTTTTATCCCATGTCTTTTTTCGTTAATTCGGTTAATTCTATTCCAAGACTGAATGCATCGTTTGCAATTTATCCATGAAGAAATATACGTCATGTCAACATCTTTTAGCCCACAGAATGTTTTATTATCGAATTTCTTCAAGTGCATTGTTGTTTGGATTGCGGTGATAGTTGCCATATTCTACTATCCTACTCTACCCATTCATGCCATTCAGCACAAGGGAGTGAAACGATACGCGTTGGCTTCCCTAATTCTATATTTAGGATTCCAGGTTGTTTATAACCAAAGGAATATGTTTTACCCTTAGCAACTTCTTTCCGCGCTTCTTTTAAGTTGTGAGCTACGCAAAATACCATTGAATGCCCATATGGTACTTCATAAGGTCTATCCCATACATATAGTCGCATAGCCCCTGTTTGTTGTAATATTGCCATATTATTCGTCCTTATCTCTCTTATCCCCGAAACAAAACGGGCAAGGTCTATACCAACGACCATCAATGTATTTTACGCCGAGTCCTTGAAAGTTTTGTTCTACCTCTTCATATGGGAATTTCGGGTCTATTGCCCAACACCCTTCTTTGTGGTAGTGTATCCCACCGTGTTTGTCTATCCATATTTTCATTGTTCACCTATTTTGCCTGTTCTTATATCAATGACTATAATTTCAGGATAAGCATTTTTAAGTAGTTTTATCATCTGAGTATCGTTTGTATAAATAGCAATTTTCCTTTTGCGTTGTTGGAGAATATATTGCTCTAATTTTTTAAATGCTGCTAATCTTTTACTCACGGGTGATTTATATATTAAGCTATCCATGTTTCATCTCCACTTCAAGAAATACCACGCTACTAATGAGGTAACTAAGATTACTACTCCGAGTCCTAATATTATGATATAGGCATTTGTGCAAGGCATATAATTGTCCTCGCTAATTTACTAATTAGAAGCTAATCTTCCACGCCGTCATATTTTCTCGCACCACGTCTTACATCTTCATCATACTGCTTAGAACCTTCATCAAGGTCTTTATCGTATTTGTCGCCCCAGTCTTTTAGTTCCTTCTCTGTCTTGCGTGAGTTCTCGTCAAATTCATCTATCCAAGTTTTGTTACCCATTATGTGTTTTACCTCCGTTTTATTTATTATTTAAACCCCTATATTCCGATAGGGAATAGGATATGCTATTGAATCAATTAACATATTCGGTATTTCCAGAAGCCAATAATCTTGCATACCGCTTGACCCTTTTACATGACTATAAACACGCGAGAGCCAATATTCTACTATTCCTAAATCCTTCATTGTAGATTCTATTTTGTCTTTTATTTGTTTATCCACACTTGGCAAAAATTCATCGGCTGGAATAATAACCACAGTTCTTGAACACATGTGGCCTAATTTCCCAGAACATGACCACCGTGTTTCAACTCCATGTTCCCAAAGTGATTTACATAGTGGCTGGATATCAAAATCTATAGTTCTGTATATCTGTGCTATTATATCGTGGGAAGTTTGCCAATAATCTAGTTCTGGATTATTGGGATTGTCTAATTGAATCTGATTTCTTTCACCTTTCATTTTACTGTCCTAGCTTTCCCTGCAATATATTCATCTAACCATCCCAAGAAACAACAAGATATGAAATACAATATCCCGATTATAAATGCCCATGCTATGTAAGTTAAGATAACCATATATTAACCTTCATCTTATTATCGATTTAATTCCTTGAGTAGCCCATCAAGGGATTCAATTACTTCGTCTAATACCTTTCTCATATGGGGGGTTATGTGGTTATTTTCTCCGTAAATCTCTTTGTCAGTTTGAAACATAGTGCGGAGATACTCTAACCTGCCGATATTACCAGCGAGTTTCTCTTCTTGTGGATTTAACGTAGTTTCCATGTTAATTCTCCTTCATCGGGTAAGTATCTATATAGTCCCAGACTAGCCCCGTTATATTCTTGTTTCTCTCATACTTTCTGAGTATCCCCATGAGAGCCTTACCGCCGAACCGCCGTGTTCCGGCCTTAACTGCGTTCCAACTTCTTACAGAGATACCCAGTGAGTCGGCGTACTCTTTTACGGTTACTCCGCTTTGTTCCATATCTTTTTGTAGTTCATCTATTAGGTTCATTATTAACTCCTATCATAGCACACGTGTACCAGTTAGTCAAGGGGATTTAGTTAGTATTTATGGTGACTTATATACATCCCCTATGACCTCCAGCACTTCCCCTGAATAGTCATATAACAATTCAACGGTATCCAATTCTAACCCTTTAGCGGGCGATAATACCCACGAACCATTATCAAAAATGACTACCCATACATAGTGTCCGAATCTGACAATATTCCCCTCGTACACTCCCTTACCGTTCTTATCGAGCAATCCAGTAAATTCACCTACCGTTTCATCTTCGACGGGTAAATTGCATTGAGTTTTACCTTCCATCCAATGGATGCGGCATGTGAACCCGTCTTGATAGTAGGCTGTACTATTCGGTGCATCATGGGTTAAATCACCGTATACCCAATCACCGCTTACTGTTCTTCCTCTGAATTTAATCTCTCTCATGTTAATTTCTCCTTACCCACATATTCATAGCTGGCCTTATATCGCAGTCTAATGCTAATTTCGCAGCTCTCCATGCCCACCAGTCTTTATCATCTTCATCGGGTTCGGTGGTTCGTAACAAAGATAACGCGCTAAACTCAAGGTATGCCCGTTTGATGTTATCGGAATAGTGATGCCGTGTTCCGATACTAAGCTGTGATTCCACCCGTTCTTTAAATAGGTCACGGTCTAATACACTCATTATGTTATCCTCTAACTCTGCGTTTTAATACATAAGGTAATTTAGGAGTATTCAAATCAACGGTATACCCACATTGTAAGCATGATTCAGTTAATCCGCCCTGGTCATTTTTAGTAATGTTTAAATCACCCTTGCATCGAGGGCAACCCCTTAACCTCCATCGAATTAAAGGGCGCAACATCCTATATCGGTTCTCCTTTACTGAATCGTGGCCGTCCGTCCTTTATGTGTATATTGAAGTTCTGGGCAGTAAAATGTTGGTCTGTAATCTCTGCGTTGGGGTAACTCGTTGTTTTGCCACAGTATTTACATACCCCTGTATGCCCTGTGATAATTTCATAGTGCTTACAGTTTTGGTTGCCAGTCTTTAATATCTTTGCGGTAGATGGTTTCATTTATTAACTTTCCTCCCATGTTCCGTTGCAAAGGTCAAAGGGTAATCATATGGTCTACCACAATTCACGCAATTCCTATAACAGCCTTGACGTTTTTGCATATCTGCCATTTTGAGTAATCCAATATGCCAACTGATTGCTCCTAGAAATATTCCTATTATTATTCCTAGACCAATCATTTCCCATCTCCTTTATATTGGAATAACATTACTTCCTCTCCACTTTGGCTAGTGCGTCTTTTGCTATTCGAACAAAGCCGATAGCATCGTGTTTATCATATTGATAATCTTTACGGTCACCCTCAAATGCAATGCGCCTTAGTGCCTCATACATATCCTTGATAGATTCTGCTACGGCTAAGGGGTTATCGGGATTGACTAATTGACAGGCATTAACCACTTTCACTATTAAGTCCGCATTAATCTTAGCATCGGATTTGTCGGATAACATTATTCGGGCGATTTCATCATCACCGCAGAATATGGAATAACGCTCAAGTGGTAAACTCCCCACCATATCAACAACTATGTATTCTCCTTTAGTATAGTTAAGATTACTCATTTAGTCCCCCATTTATACTCCTACTTCCTCGCCGCTTTCATTACAGATAGCCTTATACTTCTTGACTACAACTGTTTCCTCTATTTCTTCTATATGACAGGTCTGTGGTATTGGTAGATAAAATACGTGTACGCCGACCTTTTTATCACCGACCATAAATTCACCTTTAGATTCCCAATAATTAGGAGAATCATTGGTAGTCATTTTAATAGTTAACCCCTGTACGCCGTTTATTTTCAAGATACGGATAAGGTCTATACCATTATTATCAAATTGATAGAATGATATATGATAATCACAATCAGGCCACCCAGTAGTAACGTTTCCACAGAGGTTTTGTATATCCTGTGGAAGTAGTTCAATTATTGCGAGTGCGGTTTTACATGATGCTAATTGTTCCTCTTGGTATCTGATTCTTATTTCAGTTTCTTGTCTAATATTATGTGACATTATATTTAATCCTCCATTTTTTAATAACGATAAGGTAGGGTAATTTCAGGAAAGTAGTATTTAGCGTCTTTTTCGGATAACTTACTTCCGTATCTAGCCGTGTATTTACATGTGTCCTGTTCAGTTACGGAATGTGGGGCATCCGTTCCTATGTAAGCCGCCCAATCACCTCGCCCGACCTGTGGGAAGTATGTAATTGTTGCTACAATGGCTATCTGCTTACCTTGACAGTTCCAGAAACGTCCTTCAAGGATTCTATGTGTTTCTGTCTTTTCAACTACATAGTAGGGTAGAATATCAGGGTTAAAAGGAATTTGTTTTTCGGATGATTCTATTGTCATATTTAAATTATCCTCCGTATGTCCACTTACCTACATACTAGCACACTTGTACAGTTTAGTCAAGGGGTTTTATAATAATTCCGTCGTGTAGATTCTTATCTTCTAGTGCTTTAGCTATACGGTCTAAGTTGTCTGCAATTACGTTAAAGGACTTCAGGGTATCTATGTGCATCTGGTAGTCACTAAGGATTACTCCCTTGTCTGTGAGTCTTTCCTGTCGATTGATGATGTCTTGTATTGCGCTCATGGGTTCACCCCTCTATATTTTATTTGCTTATACTACTGATTTCTTTTTGAATAGTTTGCAATCTCGTTCTATAGTTACATCGTGAATCGTGAATCCAACTTTATATACTCTTCGTCCAGACGGTGCTTTGCACCAGCCTATTTTCTCATTAGGTGCTATGAATCCGAGATTTTGACAATCAGTACATTTCATAAGTTACTCCGTTTCTACTAACTCGTTTTTACCAGATTAAGAGTTACGACTCTCCCGAAATCCAGTGTTACATCATCCGTATCAATAGGGCAAAATCCGAATGTTTTTACAGGCGGTAAGTCGTATATGTGAAACGAGTATTTTAGTGTTTTAGATAACTCCCCGTTCCTGTCAAATAATTGGTATTCTCTCCCATTATCGGGGTCATGGTGAATACGTAAACACTTGCATTTTACTTTCATAAATTTACTCCGTTTCTACTAAGTCCCTGTTATCAAGACTATTTAGGTAATCAGTTGCGGTGTTGTCTTCGGTCTGTTCTACATCTTCAGGCTCAGGTTCTTTTTTCTCGCAGATTTCCTTTGCGGTCTCCCAACTTACAAACATTGGCATTAGTACACTAGTATGATTTTCTGATGTCTCAAATACGATAGGGCTGCTAGGCGTGGTCATTTTCAGGGCTATCTTATTATCCCCACAGAGATTCAATAAGGATATGAGATATTTATTATTGACGGCAATCCGACAATCCGCTTGCACTATGGCGTCAACTTCCGTGGTTGATTCACCTAACTCTTCTGACCTTGCAGATAACTTAATCCGGCCACTGTCATTATAGATACTGAATTGCATACGGATAATTCCGCTACCATCGCGACAATAAGGTGATAAGGCTTTCACGGCCTCGTTTAACTCGGATGCTATACACTCAATACGAGTCCCCCCACTGGGAATTAACTGCGAGTATTCAGGGAAGTTGCCTTGCTGTAATGGTAAGTCAAGGACATTATCGCTGGATATAAATGTGAGAGAATCATCCTTTATTGATAAGTAGACTTCGGGATATGTTTTGGCCTTACCACGCCCTTGCGGTTTTATGCTTTTTATAAAAGTGATTAACCGTGATATGTCCTGTGAGTGGATATTGACCCGAAATTCCGGTATATCTTTTACTGCCAGTTTAACAACAGCCAACCGGAAACCATCCGCCGCCGCAAGCGTTAAGATGTTATCCTTTGACTCAAAGCAGATACAGTTTAATAGTGGTCTACTAAACCCAGTTGCCACGCAAGGCAACGTATAAATAAGAGCGTCAAGCAATCCTCGTGTATCAACGGCTACGCCGGATATATCCTGTACCGTAGTTTCTCGGTAGTCAACGAAATTAAGGGATGTAGGTTCTTTTGTTTGCGCGTGTTTACCTTGTGGTCTATTTAGAAAACGGATTGTTTGACGGCCACACGTAAACTGTAAGGCAGATTCTGGTTCCAAGCCATGATTAGAACCAATGTCATCTCCCCAAGATAATTTTCCATAGTTAATAATAAGGTTCTCATTATCTTGTAGTTTTAGAGCTTCTAATAATACTTTACGCCCTATGGTTACTCCGGCTATTGAGACATTATCATCCTTTATACCGGATAGTGACTTGATTAAGGTATCACGTTGTAGTTTTAGTGTTGTCGTCATTAGTTCCCTCTCTTATAACAATGCTCATGGTAGTATTTGGTTTTATTTATATCCGCACCTTGCGATATCCACTCATTACGGAATATCGGTTGATTGCAGATATAACAGACATTTAATGGACTTTGAGATTGCCTGTATAATTTCAATATTCGTCTTACTACGTTAAACTGCTTTCGGCATGGTTCATTAAGACTAACGTCATAGGTGCAATTTACAAGATTACATTCTGGACAATTTGTAGGAACTGTTTTTGCCATACTGGTTAATGTTTTATGGTCGATCATTTTAATTCTCCGGTTTGAGTGTTACTTTATAAACTCCCGCCCCTAAGTGTTTACTCACAATTTGCCTGAATCTTCCGCAAGTGAGTAACTTCCCACCTGTATCAAGTAGTAATTCCTGTAAGTCCTTGCGTGTCATTGTCGCTTGTGCGATATCTGGTACTGTATAGAAGTTGTTGTTTAATTGCGATGCTTTCATATCTAATCCCCTTTACTAGTAAGATATTCAGCGTGTGAGATTAGATTGTCCGTAGCTTCTAACGTGTTGTGAACGGCGTTAAGATGTAAATAGTAGTGTGACTTCCATGCATTATCTTGCCAGACTGCCGGATTTTTCGCCTGTTCCTCGTTGTCTTTAAGTAAATGTGATAGATGTTCTGTTAGTCTCATTGTCTATTCCCTCACACAGATTATTTGTAACTTGCCAGAAGTCTCCGGCATATCCTCTACTACAAAGTCCCCGAAGTGATAGTGTCGTGTATCTAGTAGTAAGGGCGTTTCGCCGGGCATAAGTGCCTTTATATCACTGTCAAGATTTTCCTTGCCGACTGGTAAACGGATTCTTAAAAAGTCCGTCTCATATAAGAGCCACAAGAACGCTAGTGCTATAAGTATGATTCCGATTATCATGTTTTACCTCTTATCTACACCTACCTACACATAATAGTACATAAGTGCTTACTTGTCAAGTACCTATCCATTCTTAATTATACGGATATTCCGCCCTGTATTCTTTGTGTCGTCAATATTCCAGTTTTCCGTAATATTCGGCAACACTTCGATAGCTATCACGTTCCGATATGTCCCATATTCTTGGAGTCCGACTCTAACATTGATGATACAACCCTCAGTCTCAATATGTAGTAGTTTATCCCTTGCTGTGTTGAAATGGGTAATTGTTTTCATTTTATCCCCCTTTACTAATTCCCTTATTCCAACGGATTAGGAAACTGTAGCTTTTCGCCAACTTATGTTTTGGAGTATGTCTATTAACCTAATCCGTTGTAGATAAGAGAGTTAATCCCCTATCATGTGGAACGGCTTTCCCGCCCCTGTTTACATCTTTTTTCTCCTTTCCCGCCTGATTGTCAATCTCTAATGGATTGCCAGAGGTGAGGGTTTATATACCAATCCCTCTATCGCGCATTTTTAATATAGGCGGTTTGTTTTCATCATCACATCGGTCATACCATGCGCTCATTGAGTCTAATAATCCAGTGATATTATCCGGTTTTATCCCGTCATTTATTACGGCGTATTTAATGAAGTATGGCAGTTTGTCATCATCTGATAATTTCCCTGTAATAAGTTCACACTTACCGTCACAATCATTATCCATAAATAGACCACCAATAACCTCTGCTATATCCTTTAGTATCTTGTGGCCTTGTTCATTGGCAGCCATAGATAATAATGTCACTGTACCGATAGGTGTCTGTACGTATGAATGAACCTGAATCATTCGCCCAATATCAGGTAACTTGAAGGTGAAATATCCTGGAGCAAAACTGTGATTCGATTCAATTTCAAGTTTAGTATCTTGTGTTCGTTTTATAATAATAGCAATGTCATCAATCCCCCATCGTGTATTAAGATATAATTTTGTATCAACTGACATTATTTTATTCCCCTCTTATTAATAGATTCTTTCGGTAGTTTAACGCCAGCTTGTTTTAGTTCGCGGTCTGCTTGTTCGCTTGTTATCTCACTAGATACCCAACGCTCCATGATAGCTAGTATTCTTTTCTCTTTATCGCTTAACGGCATAATATCCCCCTTATAACGCCCGTTTTAGCTCCTCGAATTTTGAGATACCTTTATCGGTTAAGACAAACACGCCCGCATATTTTAGCGTGTTAGCGTTTATGTATCCCGCTTTAAGGAATGGCGCGAAGAACTGTTTACCCTCTTTTGTATCCGGGAAACTCCCGAAGCATATTCCCTTCTGTCTATTCTCCTTTGTAAACTCGTAAGCGGTTTGCCATGTTAAAACCTGTTTTTCATTAAGGCTTGTTGTCATTATTTAACCCTCTCTATAGCGTTTATTCTTACGTAGATAGGCTCACAAGCCAATTCCCTAGCAATCTCTTTACGTGCCTTGCTTCGTGCCATGTCTTTAGCGTGGGCATCCTTTAATTCTACGTTTACGCCTGTTTGGTGGACTCCCTCATACGTAGGATTAGGGTATCCGCCCGCCGTGTACTTACACTTGTATTGGATGTTCATGCTAATTCACCATCCCCACATTTACATTCAGTCTTTAACTTGCCACATTCCCAACACTCATCCTCAAAACAGGCTCGTGTTCGGTTATCGTCAAACAGTTCCTTGAACAAGTCTGCAACCTTATCCCTTATCCATTTACGGCATTCAGGAATATCCCCATAGTCGCCACTAATGAACTTTTTATCAATCAAGATTGTGGTATCCTCGCCCCAAATTCCTACACTTCTATCGCCCTGGCATGATATGGTCAATTTGATGTGCCCTTGCAAGTCTTTTAGTATCCTGTAGCAATCAGGGCATAGTTTGACGTATTGCCCTTTAGGGAATTGCTGGAACGTGTTTTCGTAGACGCTAACATTGTCTTTTGATTGACCGCACCATTTACAATTCATATCTTTACTCATTTACCCAGTGGATTCGTATTGACGTAGCACCTTGAACTTTAAGCAATTCAACGTTCTTTTTACTGGATGCTTTACGCTCGAACATTGTAGGCGTGCGCTCTGATTTACCCTGATTTTTATAAGTGATGTAGTATTTCAATTCAGTTCCCCTTATTTGCAATTTGTGCCCGCAAGTTGGCTATCACCTTAGTTTGACCATCAGTGTGCCATTTTATAGCTTCGGCAAGGGATTGGAATTTACCTCTCCAATTTGGATAGTCGAGTTCAATCTCTAAGATGGTTTGTTCCTGTTCTTGTACAAGTCCATGCAGTATATTCGCATATATCGCATCAACGGTTGGATGACGCTTATTAGCTGCCCATTCGCAAGCTGCTTTTTGTTCTTCGTTCATAGTTTTATCCTCTTGTTAAGTCCTCAATAGTGTGAACGCTCTCATGTTGGCTATGCCATACTTCACGCTCATAACCCTTGCGTGGTACTTTAGGCATAACCTTATGGACTTCTATCAGATGCTTTTTAATCTGAAGTGGTCTTAAATCAAAGTCTGCCATAAAATGCTTGTAGTTGTCTGCCATAAGTTCACTCACCTAGCTTAATTATTCGGGTAATTCTCTGTACGATTGTATTTACTGGTCATAGGAACTGTAGCAAGGTATTCACTCTCTTTGAGTGAGCCTGATATACTGGCATTATCGCTAAACTTTGTATAATATCCCACGTAAGCCTTGCCGTGAACGTCCACGCCTCGATAGGCTATTGACGTGATAGGCGATAGTGTGCCAAAGCAATCAGGAACTAAATCGCCCACTTGTAGGCTCTCAATGTCGTCTAGGGTAGGTCTGGCATACCATCCAGCGGTCTTGTCAAGCCGTAATCCGTCTAGTTTGCGTTCTCCGTCAATCGTTCTCATAGTTTTACCATCCAAAGTTATCGTTATAGGCATTCATAACCTGATTCACCTATTAACAGCCAATACGACTGTCTTATTACCTAATTCACATTGTCTGCAAGTTTCCGGTTGTTGCCAATGGCACTCTCTACACTTCTCATGTTTAATTTCATTCTGTAATTGTATAAATAACTCATGTGTAAATACCGCGTTAGGTTGTGTGTTAGTGTCGATCATATTTTACCCTCTTAATCTTAGTGATATGTCCTGCGCGTCGTAATGAATCCTGTTCTATTACTGTGACTGTATTGGCGAATTGCTCATAAGTCATTTTACCGCAGCGTCTTCTTTTAATAGAATCTTTAGTGCAGTATGGGCTTGCGATTTTGTCATCTTATTGAATTCGCCTACTGTATCCGTGTGTCCGGTGGTAATGTTTAGACATCTGATTGTATACATTCTATCGGCGCGGTAACTACCATCTACAAATTGCTCGCTTGTAATGAAGTACATTTTATCTCCAAACATATAACCAGTTTGAGGAAGCCGAGTATTAAAGAATCGCATAGAATCAGGACTAAACCAGTGATCTCGTGACTTATTCCTTATCTCTTGCATTGTTACGATTGTTTCCATGTCATACACCTCAAAGTATTATTTTAGCTTATCTCATCAGCTATCAAGTTATTGTCTTGATAGGATACGGGAACTTATTCCCGTATTTCGATTATTCCACAACCGCATATTTCAAGTCTTGATATACTTCAGGGCGTTTATCTTGCATGAGTTTTAATAGTCCATAACGATTATCATGTAAGTCTTTTTTAGTCGTTTCCCGTCTTCCCATGTAGTCGTAAATTTCACATGATAAACAGTCAACGTTTTCACTTGCTTGTATAACCATTGTATAACCTCGTTTCCCGATTCCGATATGATAGACCATTATCCACGCTCCTATTAAGATATATTTACTATCGGTATATTCAAAGACTTAATGACATTCTGGTATAAAGTGTAATCGCCTCGGCCTCGCATATGTAGCCGGTTATCATCGCCTCGTGTATAAAACCAGAATGAGTTATTCTTGACTTCTACGTTTTCCGCAAATTTCAATTCTTTTAAGAATTTACGTTTCCGGTTTATGATGTTTTTTGCTTGTTGTTGATCGCTTGCGGCCATATTAACTATTGTCATCATGCAGTCTAATCCGATCCCATAATGTTTGTTGTCATTATCCTCGACTATGGCGACATTAGATATAATTTGACCGCAATTTTCACATTGACTGATATGACCGTCTAACAATTCGCCATATTCGACTGATACCAGTTTATAAGACTTGCTCATGTTTAGTTTGCCGTTGATTGCTTTCATATTTTAATATCCCTCGCCGTCTGATAATTTTATAACGGCTTTCCAGTCGTGTTGTGTGGATTCTCGTTTTTCTTGCATACGGATAGTTTTTGCCATAGATTGACGGTTAGGCCACACTTGGAAGATATAATCCGGGAACATACCATAACCTTGTTTCATGGCAGTACGTTCTGGATGTTCATGTTTTACTTCGGATAACCGGCCTAGTGGTACGGTATATGTTTTCACGTTTCTACTCTCCAATTAAGATATGTTAATGTATGAGTTTTCCGTTTGAGTCTAGTATTCCGACTACTATTACACGTCTTTTTGTTTTGCAGACAGGGCATGTTAGTATATGATTCCCGTTGACATATGATACTGGTTTACTGATATTCGCAGTTTCGCATGATATCTCGTTACAATGCCACTCAATACGATTATCTAAACGTCTGTAATATCCGCCAGTTTCCTTTAACATAATCTATTCTCCCGTTAAGATAATTCTATGAGTATATGCCCATCATTACATACTGTGTTTTTCCGCCGCCATTGTACTGCGATATAGGTATCCGGTATATGAGACTCCAATACTTCAAGGTATTTCGCTCCCGTACCATGCGCTAATTGATCTAAGTTAGTAATCCGCATATCTCTATTGTGTTTTATGACTGGTATCATCCTGTCTACCATCCTTTATGTTTAATGACCTTATCAATACATATATCCATATGACTGCTAGACTGTATGTAAGGTGATTAACTAATACCCGGAAGCGTCGGCCATACTGCTAGTGCCTTATCGATCCGTTTGGCGGCCAATTCCCATTGTTTAGCGGATTGATTATCCTGCCAATTTTCCCGCAAGTGTTCGGCTTTACCATAGCAGATATTTACTAATGCGTGCATGACATCCTCAAGCGTGTTTTTGTCGATGGTATCCTCAAGTTGATATTCAAGTTCTTTAGTATCTTTCATTGTATTTTATCCTCCCGTGTTATTATCCCGTGAGCTAATCCTCACATTCTAGCCTATCAAATATCTAACCTGATAGGCTATGGTGTAGGGATTAACTTACTGAGTATCTAGGCACAAAGCAATTCTCAAGTTTACCAGTTGCCCGGTTGATATTGCCCATAATACCAAAGATATCATGAGCAAAATTGAAGTCGTCTGCTTCTAGTAGTTCTGCAAGTCGTAGAGGGTTACCATTGCAATGGCAAGCGTCAATATCCATGAGTAAGGTCATATTTTCTACTTTGATTCCTACCTTATTGGCCATATCCATTGCACGTTTTACAATAGCGGCTTCCAGTGTCATCTCGTTTTTGTTTTTAGTCCAGTTAATCATTCCCTTATCCTCCATTTATTTACTGTTTATTTACTGTTATACCTTATATATTATGAGTCTATTATATAGGTACACACATATAATTCAATTATTTATACATCAAGTACCAAAATACAAAAAACACGGTAATTAGAATCAAAAAGTAGTACCATAAAAACTGCGTTTTGGTAACACTAAGTACCACTTTAAAATCTAGTATCAAATTACCATTAAAATAGAAAATTCACGCAGAATAATTTGTCCGGCAATGTTCCAAAACTATGGTACTATGCCCTCGCGGTAATATGGCCTTAAAAAAAGTTGCGAGGCATATTATATCAACCTATCGTTTATCAGGGCTATACGTTGATGTAGTGCGTTTCTCGTGCGTGATACCGTGTAAAATGTCAATCATACTTTACGTGGTAGTTAACCACTACAATATACGCTATGGTCGGCATGGTGATTATAGATTAATCAGTCGCAGTTAACCACTACAACATAGAGCTTTACGACAGGGAGCGTCATGGTTACGACTGGATAGCGTCGTGGCTATCGTCTGGCTACCGTGACACCTATACCCTGTCGTTATGAGTGATTGCGACGGGGCATAGACTCGCATGGCGACAGGGTATGGCTCATTCAACGTCTCGGATATCCTCACACTTAGTTAACCACTACATACCTTTACAGTGGATGAGTTATGTTTCATGTTTACTTAAAGAAGTACCCTGTCGTTGTGTCTGGTTATCTCTAGATAAGAGGATAGGGGGGGGCTCTTTCCCCTCGTTTACCAATTAATTAAAACTTGAAATTTTTGGCTGTGGTGTGATTACTTCGTTTTTTTATCATTATAGAAAACCCTCAGTTCTTCTAATGTCCCACCAGCATCAGACTGCTTATCTGTATTTACAGTCCACTCTAATGACTTCAGGTTTTCGCCGGTTTTGCCCCTACTTTCACCAGAGAAGTGCCAGCCGTACAGTATTCCCTTATCCTCTAAATTGGAAAGGATTTTATACATTTTATTGACTGGGATGTTGTATTGGTTCGCCAGTTCTTTTGTGGAATAGTTCTTGGATTCCCAAATATATTTTACCAGATTAAAATCATCACTTAATTCTGGTTTGCGTTTCTCTTTACTAGACATGGGTGGTTCGACTGCCTTTGTTGGCAACGGCTGGTCGAGTATTCCCAATCCTTCACGGTATTCCACCTTTTCAAGGTCATAACCACGGGCTGTAATCCCTTCTCTCTGTTCCTGAGTGAAGACGCCTTCTTGTTTTAGTTGGGGTATCTGCTTCTGCATCCTCTGGACAGCTTCCGTCTCTTCCTGTGGTGTGAGAGGGATGCCCTTTCCTGGATTGCCTAAATCGGGATAGTCTTTCAGGACTTCTGATGGGACGGGCTTGCCTTGTTTTAGGGCTACCATTACTTCATATTTATGCTGGGGAATAGCAACACGACCTTCTCCCCACGGCATTCCTAATTCATCTGCTGCCTTATTTACCCTTGAAACATCCCATCGTCCGGGATTGGACGGCGGAAAACCTTTACCCCCAGATTCATTCCATCTTTGAATAGATTCCTTACCTTTTTGCTTTATATACGTTGTTCTCTCTGCCTTTGTCATCTGCCACGGCTCTTTTATAACGGGCTGAATGATTTGTCCTGATGTAGGTTTAATGCCTTCAGCAGAAATGAATTTAACCCTCATATTGTCTAGTTTGGACTTTGCTTCATCAATTGAACCAGCAAGGAATGTAGAACCTGTCTGCTTATCTGTAAAGGTATATTGAGTAGGGATATCACCATATCCTTGTTGTATACCGTTATAGTTAATATCTAACTGTTTAGCGATATCTTGCCCGGTCTTGTCGATTATATCCCCTTTAGTTATCTGTTCTTTCTGTGGTTCGGGCTTTACTTCCTCTTTTGGTTCAACTGGGGGAATAGCTACTTCTGGTGTAGGTGCTACAGGAATAGGTATTATCTCACCCTTAACCTCTGGCTTGGATTCTAAAGGAGTAACCGCAGTAGGTTCGGCTGTAGGTGTTGGCATTTCTGTTTTTTCGGCTTTTGCTAACCACTTTGAAATAACATCTTTTACTTTAGGATTAGTTATTGCATCCGGTTCAAGTAAATATAATCCAGCCGTATCCACTAATGATTCAAAGGCATCAACTTCATCTGGTACACCTAGAGCTTTTAATTCTAATATTGCTTGATGTCCTACTTCTGGATTCTTGGAAAATAATCCATGTGCAATCTCATGGACTTCAGATGTTACATTCTTGGGGTAGGTTTTACTTGTTTTAAAATCAGGGGCGTTTTTGTCTACCCAATTTGCGGCAAATGCTTGAATAGGTGTAGTATCTTTGCCAACAAAAACAGTCCCGCCACTATATTCGCCGCCTTCTGCACCTTCATTTATCTTGATATCCAAACCATGTTGTTTACTTAGTTGTCCAGCGATAATTTCCTCCGACTTAATCGGCTGTTCAAAAACTTCTGGAGTATGTGCTGGTACAACTCTTTCCCCCCTTGAAACAGGTGCAACTTCTTCTGTAGCCCAACTAGCCGCTCTTGATTGTGCTTCTTCACTATCGGCTCTACCAAGGTATCTGACAAAAACCTGTCGCACTCTATCTCCATCTCTCTCACTTCTAACAAGGTAGAGATAAGGATTCCCCTTGATGATTTTGGTGACGACATAAGTCATGTTTCTAGTGTAGTGGTTAATGGCGTATTTGTCAAGCCCCGTATCAGTCTCACTATCGCATTAAGCTCTTATTATTGCGAACTTTCACACTATCTCTTGACAGAAGTAAGAATACGTGGTATAGATTAAGTTAACCTATTCTCCTGAAAAGAGGTAAAGGAAATGGCTAGGAAGCGTTGGATATTTTCGCCAGGTAGAAAACATAGTTTAATATTAGCCCGCACCGAGCACTCGCGTCTCGTCCGAATCGGCAAGGCTGTAAGAGATAGACGGAAGAAATAACCTATTGACTTTTGTGTTATAATAGCAATTACTGATTCGGATATTTTATCCAGCAAGAGGGACTTACTCTATAGTTAAATAAATCGGGGGAGATTTTATAACTAGGGGTAGTCCCTCTTCGCTTTTCTCCTCGAAGTAATTCTTTTTAGCCTACTTGACAAGGTAGCTTCTCTAATATATAATGTGTGTATATATGGATTAGTGAGTGTATCAATATGAAGAAAGTATATATTGCTGGAGACAGACATGATAACGCGAAATCGGCAAAACAGATAGCCGAAGCAATTGAAGATTTAAAGAGTATCGGATTAGCGGATATACTTGATAGAAACAGACCTTACAATGGGCAACGTTGGACTGATGATGGTGCACGAGGTAAACAAGAAGTGAAAGGGATTACTATGCGGGATATTAGAGATTGTTTAATTCTTGCGTTTTACGATGCGAGGCCACCGGAATGTAATCCGCCACCAAAAGAAGTTGAGGATTTACCACTTAACGAAATGTCATTAGAATCAATCAGTCAGCATTTAACTTGTTGGATAGAAAGATACATGGGAATTTACCCGAATATCAAAGCGTGAGGTCACTATGATAAAATGTACAATATTTAAGGACAGCACCAGAGTAATAGTATCTATCGGAATTATTCTTGTAGTAATTTTGGCTGTTATGTTTGCTCGTTATATCTATATATGTAACCAACAACCGATTACTAAAAACGCTGTTTATATCGTTACTACTATTCCAATCGCCCACGATTGTGTTTATCCGTATAAAGACGGTGGTTTCTGGACTGATAATTATGATATAGCGAGGGATGAGACACTTTATCTAAAATCATATAGGAATCCAAGTATATTAGGCGGGTATAAAACTATCCCATTAGATTTGACATTCACCGTAGGGGATTATCTTTTACGGAAATAAGAGTTGCTGGGTCATAAAGTGAGGTCACATAAGAAGAATATAATCGGTGATTCACTTGACAGGTATTTTATAGTAATGTATAATGTGTGTAAGTATGGATTTAAAAGCATAGGGGAATAACCATTGGGTAAAGTATTACATAGGTTAGCTAATACAGACGCAAAGTTATTTTATTTTACTAATCCTAAAATCGTGCTAATGGAATCACATCTTACATTTGATACTGATTCAGGAGTACATGATACCGTCGCTGATATGATACCAGGTGACATTGACCCAGTATTAGAGACCGAAAACAAACTCTTGCATGAAGATATAAAGAAGGGCATAGAAACATTAAACGAAAGAGAGCGGTATATTATTACCCAGTTGCATTTCGAGAATAGAGAACGTAAGGCAATTGCTATGGACTTGGGAATTAAACATTCTCGGATGTGCCAACTCATTACTCAGATATATTCTAAAATGGCGGTTTTCCTTAGAGAAAGGGATATCGACTTGGAATGGTAGGGCAATACACCTACCCTATTGACAAACTATATCGAGTATGTATATCATATTACTTAAGTGAGTTTCGGGGGTCTTCTACCAAATAAATCCTACAGAAACCCAAGAAACAGAAGAAGGAACAGTAAAGTTATACTCGCTATCTGTGCATGAAGTGAATCTTATAGAACTTTGCCGGAAAACGGGGTATGGTCAAGTCATTATATATTTAGTAGACAGCCAGCCTATACGCGCTGAGGATATAAAGAAAAGCATAATGCTTTAACAACTGAATAGGTGTTTTCGCTAAAACGGAAAAACCGGAGGCGAGTCTTTTTAAGGATTGTATTCCTTTATGACTCGCCTTTTTTAATTCTTGAAATATTTAAGTTGGGTAGTAAGATTCGGAGGTCTGGCTTAAAGTGGCGAAAAAATATGTTTTCACAGCAAAAAGACGTGCCGCACTTAAAAAAGCCCAAACTGCGGCTCGCAGAAAGAATGTTAAGCGCGGTAGCAATAAACGCGGAAAGGGCTAGTTATTAATTAACCAACCAATAGTTAGTAGTTTAGCTTATCTTGAGTCGGAGGTCACTTTAACTATAAATATGATACTGGGTCTCATCATGGCCGCAATCTTCGTATATATCGGCGTAAATCTTGAACCTGGGTTAGAATTAAATAGCCCCTTCAAGTGGCGACATTTGAAGCAAACCTTGAATATCGGTGGAAGCCTGCGATGGTCACGCCGAGGCATAGCTCTTTACAGAGAAGGCCGTAACGACTACCAAAAGGCGTCTGTAGTAACAGATGATGGCATAGTCTCGCCTGCACCTAATATGAAGTTGCAGTTAAGAAAGCGTGAATACTACGGTGGCAACGATAGAAGAATAGCTGTCTGCCCTAGGAGTAATCCTAGGGACATAATCGCCCTAATTCGGTGAAGCCTAAACTCTTTAAGAGCATGGTAATACCGAGCCAAGCAGAAAGTAAGTACTTTCAGGCGTGTGTAGAGACTTTACAGGCGACAACCATATCAGATGGGTGAAGATAAAGTCCGATACATATCCGAAAGGATAAGTTAACGAAATGAACTACTCCCACCTATAGCTCAGGCGTAGCCGGACTCAACGGAGTTATAATGATTGTCTTTGCGGCAATGATTATCTTCGGCGTACTCAAGCAGATGAGTTCCGCAGCCTAGTGCTGACGGATGGTATGCCAAGAGTCAAAGCAAGGCAAGGGTATGCTTAAAATATAAAAAGGAAAGCCCAAACAGCCATTCCTTTCAGAGAGGTAGATGTAAAAGTCTACCTCTTTTTTTATTTGGGGTATTGACATGATTATATACTAGTGCTATACTACAAAGTATATAGGAGGTATATGATGAGTAAAAGAATAATATTAACTATATCAGACGAATTACAAAAATCAATTGAGAGGTTAGCGAAGGAAAGAGGTGTCGCTATCCCTGAGTATATAAGGTTTTTAATAATAAAAGCTGTGGAAAAAGGTTTAGGTACTACTTTATAGAGGACACAGTGTTAATTATCACAGAAAAACGTTGTAGAAAATGTGGCATTGTTAAACCTATATCTGACTTTTATCCATTAAAGGCAAATTTAGTAGATGGATATAGATATAGATGTAAACAATGTGATCGTGAATATAAACAAACTCATAAAGAGCAAAATGTAAGATATTATCAAAAACACAAAACTGAAATATCGAAATATTCAAAGAATCATTATCGTAAAAATACAGAAGAAATATTAAAGTATTCGCGAGAGTATTATAAAAATCATAAAGAAGAGCGACACGAGAAAGATAAAATATTTCGGGATAAACATAAAGCGGAACGCAGAGTATATGATGTTAAATATTATTGGGGAAATAGAGACAAAGAATTAAAGAGATGTGAAGAATATCGCTTAAATCATAGACAGCAAGGTTTAGATAGAAGTAAACGATGGATAAGCCAACTTAAATTAGAGGTATTGACTCACTACGGGGATGATAAATGTGCTTGTGTAAAGTGCGGTTATGACGGGCATATGTCAGCATTATCAATAGATCATATTGGGGGGAATGGCTGGCAACATAGGAATAGCTTAAGCACGACTAAGTTTTATAATTGGTTAAAGACAAATGGGTATCCATCGGGTTTTCAAACGCTCTGTATGAATTGCCAATTTATTAAACGTGTTGAAAATAATGAATATTTTACTCATGATAAATCTCAAAGGGCTGAGTATTTTAAGCAATATCGGCAATCTTATAAGAGTGACGTTCTGACTCATTATGGAGAGGGTGAATGTAAATGTATTAAATGTGGATACAATGATTTAAGGGCTTTATCTATAGACCATATTAACGGCAAAGGTAGTCTTCATAGAATTTCTATAAAACGTACTAATATATATAGGTGGTTAAAGAAGAATAATTATCCAGAAGGATATCAAACCTTGTGTATGAATTGCCAATGGGTTAAACGAGAAACAAACGAGGAATTAAAAAAGAACTCCAGTGTTGTTAAGTCAAAGATAGCGGCATTTGTAGAAAGTTAGCAATAAGGCTAGGTAAATGAGATGTTGACACCGACGAATATAGAATATGGGCAATTTAACTGGCAGATTTACAAGGGATGTCTACATAAACCAATGGGTGTTTGTCCTGTGACAAACTGCTGGTCGGAGGCGATGAGTAAACGGCAAGGTTGGGACTTCCACAGGCCGGAACTCTTGACTAAGAACCTACTCGACCCACTGAAAAAGAAGAAGCCCACCCGTATCCTAGTCAACTTCTCAGGGGATTTGTTCGGAGATTGGGTTGACCCAAATACACCTATCCACATTGATGGGCTTCTCGGATACGACAAATTGCGGGATGGAGTAGATGCCGTTGTTGCGAATAACTGGAGACACACCTTCATCTTCCTAACCAAAGCACCTGAAAACATCTGGAAAATAGACTGGCCGGATAACTGCTGGATGGGGGCGAGTGTGTGGGATACCCGTAGTTTTGTTGCCGCGACATACACATTACAAAAGATAAGGGCGAAGCACAAATGGTTATCCCTTGAGCCATTCCTCAAAGCTATACCAATACACTCATCAATAACATGGTTACGGGATGGTGGTATTTCATTCGTTGTAATCGGCGCAGAAGACCATCCGCTTAAACTCCCACGGAAAGAATGGGTAACTGAAATTGAATCAGCCTGTATTGAGGCTAATATTCCTTATTGGGAAAAGAATAACCTTAAAACCTTATTTGATAGACCACTACATCAAGAATATCCCAATTGGAGGGATTAAATGAAAGGCATACTTTTTAAACCGGATATGATTCGGGCAATAATGGAAGACAGAAAGACAGTAACAAGACGACTGTCAGAACTGGATGAAATCAATGAGCATCCTGATGAGTGGGTTTATCAGGGATGTGATTTAGTTCTGCATCATTATTATTTTTACTCACGTGCTTATGTTGAACATAAAGATGGTGATGCTCATATGATAACAGTAAAACCTCGTTATCTCCCCGGCGAGACAGTCTATATCAAAGAGGCGTGGAACACTATGTTTATATATGACGTGCTGAAACCATCTGAGCTAAAGCAAGTCGTTCATCCGATTGGGTACTTTGATACTGATTGGGGTTTGCTTACTGGTTGCGCTGATGACAAGGGACGCAACCGCTCCCCCCTCTTCATGCCAGAGTGTGCAGCCCGCTATCACGTCAAACTCTCTATCGTACCTCAGAGACTACAGGATATTACGGAAGAGGACGCAAAGTCTGAGGGTGTGAATTGTTCTATTGCTGGTATTATCCCATCGACATATAGGGATTGTTATGCTCAACTTTGGGACTCTATCAACAAGAAAAATATATGGGAAAGTAAACCTTGGGTATGGCGAATAGAATTTAAGAAGGTGGATAGACTACTACATTAGGAGTTACCATAAAGTATAAAATCCACATTAGTCGGTTTTAGACGTGAATATATTATTGAAATAATTAATCAGGAGTTAACATTATGATTGAGTCTGAAGAAAAGCGTAATAGATTAACCGATATAATAACTCGGTGGTGTGAATTTACAAAACATACTAACTTACGTGACGGAGACATTTCAGGGTTAGTTGGTTCTATACTTGGTGAATTTTATCATATCTATCTATCTTGCGGGCATATGGTTAGAGAATCAAAAGATGGCGTGACTTTAACCTTTAAAGATAACTGTGACGGTAAAATTTGTGATATCATAGGCGATTATTGTAAGGATTGTGCTGAATTATATAAGAAGAATTTAAATGCAAAAGAGATTAATAAGGTCAATAGTAAATATAATAATAATTAGATTAAAATGGGTAGAAAGAAAGATTATACTCTAAGATTAGCGGTAAAGGCTATACATGAATCAGATGCTAGTATAACAGGGGCTCGAATTGCCGGATTGTTAAATAGGAGTCCCTATACCATATCTCTAATATACAGGGAACTTGGAATAAAAGTAGTCAAAGGAAGGAAGAAAGGACATCCTTCTGCCAATATTAATACAGAACAGCGTAAAGCTATCGTTGATATGAGAAATAATAATCATTGTGCAACATTACAAGACATCGGTGATAATTTTCATTTATCAAGAGAACGAGTGCGCCAAATATTGAAGTCAGAATTACGACCCACAAGCCATTTTATACAAAGATATTATTGTATTAATTGTGGCAAAGTGTATATCCCTAAACATAAATCGGGATTGATGTTTTGTTCTAGGAAATGTCGGAAACAATATTTGATGATTCCTTTGATTTGTGATAATTGTGGTAAGTTATTCTATCGTCAACAGAATGTAGTATTAGCAATTGAGAAATATAAAACTACTAGAAGTATTACTACCTGTAGCTATAAATGCAGAGGTGAATATTATAAAGGAAGAAAATACATGGGAGTGTCTATAGGAAGGATATAAAAGGCTTGACAAATGAATTAAATATGTGTTACCATTACATCACATCTTGATAATTAGCTAACGGAAAAACCGAGGCGAATTTCAGAACGGTTAGTTTTGAGTTCGCCTTTTTGATTTTGGAGAGGTAGAAATGGCGACTTGCCCGAAGTGTGGACATAAAGCAATAAAAAACGGTTTAAGACCTATCCGACGTAAAGGGGCTGAGGGGAAAAGGCAAGGTTATTTATGTAGTAATCCGAAATGTTGGTATCAATGGGAAAGTAAATAATTATGGCAAAGTGGAAGGCTGTAAGTTGGAGATTGAAGAAGATACGACTTCCGAAGTTGAAAGGCGGGGTAACTTCTACTGACAGGAATCGTTGGAAGAAAGAACTTGGGAATAGCGCAAAATGGGGTAAAGGCGGGAAGAAGCCTGCTTTAAATATAAAATAGGAGAACAAAAATGTTTGAGGAAGTATTAAAGGGGACTAAGACTGGTAAAAGCAAGGGGAAGACTTGGAGGACTTTCGGAAATAAGGATGCTAATAAGTGGAAGAAACAGGGTAATATTAAATCCATGTTTCGTACCACGAAAAAAGTAAAGTGGTAGACCTATGAAGCGAAAAACGGCGAGTAAGCATACCCGTATTAAGCGTAAGGTTGCTAAAAAGAGGGCGTGTAAGTGATGGGTATATTTGGGATTAAACGAGAAGAGCGCGAGTGGTCGAATGTAAAGAAGAAAGATAAAAAGAGTGCTACTAGTGGGGTACGGTTAAAGGGTAAATTAGAAGGACGAATTGGGGATATTAAACGAAAACGGCAACTTGAAGCCTTAAAAGAAAGGCAGAGAGAAGTTAAGGCCGAAAAGTATAGGGCTAAAATGTCACGTAAAATAGAGAAGACTACTCTAAAGCGTGACCTTGAACGGCTGAAAGCTCAGCGATTAGAGGCGAAGGTTAGTAAGAGAGAAGCTCGTAGCGAGTTATGGTCTATTCCTGTTATAGGGTCAAAAAGGAGACGTAAGAAACAAGGTAGGGCTTTAAGTAGTAAAAGAAGAATTGGTTTATTCTAGTATGCCGAAAAAGAAAAAGGGATACCTATTCTTTAGTAAACAAACGGTAGACTTTATGAATGGTACGTTTGTTAAGCCGTTTAAAAAAGCTGTGAAGAGCAAAAAGTTCAAGAGGGGGTACTAGGTATGACTAAAAAACATAAGTGTAGTCCGAAGGAAATATATAAGAAAGGACTAACTAAATCAAGGAAAACCAGCAAGACCGCTACAAGAATATTCAAAGAAGGGCGATAGGGGAATTTACATGGCGAAGTTGTTAATTCACCGCAAGGGTTATACAAGGAAAGCCTATACTAGAAAAGGTGGAGCCCATGTAAAAGCATCTAGTGTCGGTGGGTCTAGTTTTAATGTTACCGATAGAGGTAAAAAGGGTAGAACTCCAAAATCAGAGCAGTTTTTCCACCCTAAAGTACATTCAGGATGGAGTAAAACTCAAAGTGCAACTTATCGGCGTAGATTAGCTTTGAAAGCTCATAAAAATAATCCATTGAGTACCGCGAGGGCTTTAGGCGCATTGGCAAATGTCTCGACAGATAAGACTACAGCGAGATTGGCGAAAGCAGATAGCATGTATTTCTACGGAAAGAACCGCAAATAAATATTTTACTAAAGGCATGTGTTTTTTGGAAGTGAAATTGTGAAGCGGATTATATTAGGTAGTTTAATAGCTGGGATATCCACTATATTCGCTATTTTGTGTATTGGTGATTTAACTTGGATTACCATTATTATATTCTGCTTGATTTGGTACTCAGTATCAGCCGGATTAATCTATACTGGATTAAAAAAACATAAGGTCAGGAATTAATTTAGGTAGGGGTTATTTATGGCTACTGGGACACAAGCTCCGACTGGCGTACCACAAGAATTATGGGAAAACGCTACCCCAGAAGGTCAACAGGCTTGGGTTAATTTTAGTCAAGCTAATTATGGTGGTGCAGTAACTCCAGATAACCAATTATATGTTCTTCCATCTTCCACTCCGCCAGTTGCTCCAGTACAAGGGGCATCAGAAACCACTCCACCTCCACAAGATACTACTCCACAACCAGCTCCATTATATCCTTCAAAAGCACCAGAAGGTATTCCCCAAAATCTATGGGAAGGGTCTACAGATGAGGGGAAACGTGCGTGGTTGATATCATTAGAACCAGCTCCCTCAACTACACAAAAGGAAGCCCCCCCTGGAGTTCCGCAAAACTTATGGGAAGGAGCTACCCCAGAAGGAAAACAGGCTTGGATTGAATTTAGCCGAGCTAATTTAGGTGGTGCAATAACTCCAGAAAATGAACCCTATATTATGCAGGATAAGGAGCTATGGCAATCATTAGATTATCAGCAATCAGAATTACAAAAAGATATAACTAGCTTTAATAAACATGAGGATATGTTTCAAAAGAGATGGGAAGGCGATATTAAAGATGGTCAATTTATCGGGTCTGAAAGTGCATATAATCGATATCTAAAAGAATCTAATGATATACAGGCGGAGTTTGATTCATTATCTAAACGCAGTAATGAACTGCAATATAATCAACAGAAGGTTGATATCCTTAGTGTAGATGAAATAGAACAAGCCATTAAATCAGGTACAAGCCCTGAATTATTGGCGAATACGGGTCAAGATATAAACAAAATTAAACAAGCCATAGATATTATTAATCAACCATATGAAAACTTTAAAGCGGCAGAGTCGGTTTTAACATCGGAAGGATTCATTGATGGTAGCCGTCAGCCTACTATTAATGAATTAGCTAAGTTCCAACGTGATAATCCAGATGATGAGACTACGATTAAAAATTATTACGGGCAAGATACGGCAGATACTATTGCTGAATATAATAATAAGATTAGCAAGATTGTTTCTTATTATGATGAAGGTGTTGTTCCGACTGGAACTGGATTAACACAGGGGCTTAGTCTTAGCAGTAGTGAGATATCGTCATTAGGAAGAGCATTAACACAATTAGGGATTGAACCAGGTGAAGTAGGGTCTTTCGTTGTACTATGGCGCACCTTAGATGAAGATACTAAATATAAAGCCGCAGATATCATGTCGAGAGACCCGTTTAGTAAAAGTGCAATCGCAAGTATGGGGGCTGATATTGATGTAGCAACATCTAAGAATTTAGGGTTGCAGTTAGTTTTAGGCGGGGTGCAACCAATTACTCATGTAATAGCCAAACAGATGACAATTAATGAGGCTCGTCAATATTTAAATGAGGAGTATTCAAAAGAAATAGATGTACTTGATAATTACATTAATAAAAATGGAACTTTTGATTTAAATCGACTGAAGACGGATTTATCAGCCGATAATAATTTAAAGGATAAGATTCTTAGTGATACTGGATATGATGATACTGAAAAACTATATCAGAGCCTTGGTTATTATAACAACGGGGTAAAGGTTACTGGCGAAGAATGGGCGGTAGCTGGAGCTGTTGGAGCATTAGATGTTTTAATGATGGGCGGTGGTTCAGCCCTTGCAGGATTAGGGACTGCTGGAAGAATTGGTTCTGGTGCTATCCAAGTTGGGGCTGCTGCCGTTTTTGTCCCAGGTTCTGTAAAAACTATTATGAGTCCAGAGTCAACTGGATTAGAAAAGGTTATCGCTGGGGCTACCCCTATTATGCTTATAGCTAGTGCTGGGTGGGGGTTAAAGGGTATAACAAAAGGTGGGGGTAAAGCTACTTTAATATCTGGAACCGAAAAGACTTTCTCCCCCGATGTGCCTACTACAATAAAAATAGGGGAAGCTATTAGTGATATAAAATCTACAGTTAGGGATATACCCACTAGAATTAATAATGGATTAGACCGAAGTAGAATAGTAATTGAGGCGGCTGTTGATGAGGTATTAACTGGTAATCGGACAATAGAAGCACTTAAACCCGTGGGGCAATCATTAGGTGAATTAAAAACTAATGTTGGCGTGTTTATTAAAGATATTCCGTCAAATATAGGGAATACACTAACCAGTAGTTTAGACCAAATGAGGACTGCTTATCAATATGTCCTGTCTAAGAATATCACAGGGCAACAAGCTATTAATTTACTATATAAATCATTAGATGATTTAACTAACGCGATTGATAATACTATTAGTAAATATGAAGTAAATATTGGCGGTTCAGTTAAATATGCCCTTAAATCATCATTAGATAAAATAAAAACTGGTGTAGATGCAGTTGTACGCGAATTAAGGACGGGCGAAAACACAATAAAAGTTGCCAACCAAATCAAATCAGTTGGGCAAGATATTGCACAGCACGCCAAAGACTATGGGGTAGGTATTAAACAAGGGGCTGAGAGAGCGATTGATGTTTCCTTAGATTCGGCAGTTAGTACCTTAAATGAAATTACAGAGCAATTGATTTCTGGAGAGAAAGCGACACAATTACTAACAGACACATTAGGTGAAGTAAAAAGGGGTGTATCTGAATTAGGGAGTAAAATTGCAACTGAATATCAAGATATTCTATTTCATACTAAGGAATTAACTACTCGTACTGTACCTAAAAATTATGAAGCGATAGTAAAGAGAATCAACACAAGTTTAGATAAGTTTGAATCAACTTTAAATAAGTTGGCTAGTGAAGAGTGGTATGACAAATCTATTGATAATTTAGTTAATAATGTAAAAGGGAAAATTAACCAGATAAAATGGGAAATTAGATGGCGTAAAAAATTAAAAAGTGAGTATTCCCCGAATAAGGTAGATAAACTACTAACCGAAGTTGTAGAAGGATTAGATACTATCACACAAAAAGCTATAGAAGGACATAAGCCAGCCCTAGACGCTATTGAAAATACAGTCAAAGAAATCAATCAAGCTATAAAAGATAAAGATTCAGCTAAATCATTATCTAAGACTATACAGCTTAATAGAGAGACTGCTGAATATAACATGAAATGGATTAGACGAGAAATTTCTAATACATTAAATGAAATATCTGAGGCGATGAAACAAGGTGATATAAATAAGATTAAACAAGGCTCTAGTATGCTTGATAAAATCTCCGAAGAATTAGGGGATAGTTATTATACTAACCCAACCAGAATGAATATCAGAAACTACAGAGCATCCTTAGCGGAATATATCGATGCATTTGAGAAAGCACCTGAAGGGATTAAGGTCACTAGCGAAACTCCAATAAAAAGTTATTGGCTTGAAGATATTAAGACGTATGTAGAATCCAAACGCCAAGCATTTGAAAAAGCTGGGATAAAAGATATTCCAGAATTAAAACCTGAAACTATTAAAGAATATCTGAAGACTCTTGGTAAAAAAGAAGTAAGTGGTGAGCCATTAGATATAAAAGTCGAAGATGTTGAAGCCTATCTTAAAACATATCTTGAATCATTAAAACAGCAGGCGAAGGGATTAGCCGTTAAAGAACAATTAGTTGCACAGAAAACAATAGGAGAACTTGAAGAATATTTACAGAATCGGGAGTGGGTTAAAGAATTTGAATCTACTAAGGCAAGTAATATTAAAAAGTCCGTAGATAATATCGCGGAGAATATTCGTGAATCAATCTTGCAACTTCAAGATAAGCAGCCTGAAATGTATAAGGTAGTCGGAGATAATATCCTTGACTTATATAATGCTGTACGCTCTAAGAATACGGAGTTGATATTAGAACGAGCGAAACAGTTAGAATCCCTCGCTGATGGAATTAATGATGCTAGTGTAGCTGATACGTTGAGAAACTATGCGAGAGATTTGCAAAAGAACACCATAAAAGTAGTAGAAAAAGGTGTTCCCGAAGTCCCCAAGGAAAATTTTAATATTAATGACCAAACAGTGAAGAAAACACTTAATGATTTGTTTGGTGAAACGAGGGAATTAACCCGTGAGGATATTGGAAAGCCTACACTTGAAATGCCCGCGGGGGAATTTTTAGTTGAAGGTACAAGAGAATATAAAATAGGGGAAGTTTTAACAAAACCTAAGCCATTTGGTGAGGGAACTATAAAACCTACGACTATTAGTATGGAAGAAATACAATTAATGGGTGATATCAGTAGAGATAACGTATTGCTTTCCGAATTGAGAAATAAGGGTGGAAATCCGCTTGATATTCAGCGTATTACAGATAGGGTTAGAAATAATACTGAAAAACTTAATAAATTACGTGAAGTTCCTAAACAAGAATCTTTTAGCGAATCTTTAAACAAACGATTAGATGAGTTAGGTTATAGCGAAGATGAAATATTCGCAATGAGTGATATGGATAAATTAGAATTTGTTGCTAATAATGTGACTCCTGAAATGCGACAATTCCATCGCCAGATGATTAATGAATTTTCTGATATTGTACACAAAGAAATACTAGAGCAAATGGGATTTAAGAATAAAAAATTAGCTGATATGTCATCTCAAGAAATGTTGACTGCTTTAAGAGAAGAAATGGATTTACAACTTAAAGCCAAAGGTCTTACAGAAGAACAAATTAGAGGAATGGGTGATAGTGATAAACTTAAAACTATTGGAACTGATGATTTAATCAATAATAGTATAAATAGGAAAATTAAAGAATTAGGGTATTCAGATGAAGATTTGTCGCATTTATTTAATGAGGATAAACAATATCTTATTAATAATGAATTGGATAAATTTACGGCAGAGCCATTTCTAAATAGTGAATTAAGAGACTTAGGATATACAGAGTTAGATATTAAAGGAATGGGCTTTACTGCCAAAATATCTATTGTAAAAGACAGAATTTTTGCTTCCATGTGGGAGGAATTAGGTAGAGAGGGAGAAATACTACCAGAGAAACCAAGTGAAGGTGGCAAGGGTGGAGTCGGTGTAAAAGAAAAAGTAGAAACAAAAACTGAGGTCAAGACTAAGGTTAAAGAAGAAACTATAACAGAGAAACAAGAAGTCAAACCTGAAACCGAACAAAAACCTACAACTAAAACAGAAACACCGACAAAAGAGACTACAACTACTGAAACAGGTGAACAAGTCTTTTTACCTGACCAAACACAATTAAGTGATAAGATATATGCTCTTATATGGGAAGATGGTAAATTACATTGGGCATGGATAGCTCCTGAACCTTTACAACAGGGTTATATAGAAATAGAAACTAAATCGGGTGTTGCGAATGTTCCCAAGGAAGAATATGGACGCATGACTCGTGAGCAGATAGAGCGGTTATATGCAACGGAAGTTAAAGAGGAACCAACCCCAAGCGAGTTTGTTGCTCCTTTCGGAGAACCTTCTCGCCAACCTCAGCCTAGCCCTGAAATGAAACCTTTAACTGAATCTGATTTTGCTAAACCAGAACCTATATTTGTACCGACACCTGTTCCTATAACTGCTCCTGGATATGAAACACCAGAGCCTAAACCTGTTCCTCCTCCAGAACCGACACCAGAACCATCGCCTTTTACCAGAACAGTTACTCCACCTGAAACGATTACGAAAGAGAGAGTCGTAACAAGAGCTGGTACTATACCTTCAAAGTATGATAAAGATTCTTACGAAGAACAAGTCGCTAAGATATTACCCGGAACCGCTGTATGGATACAAGGGCGTCCAAAAGGTAGTGGGGATAGGGATAATGTAGGCATGTATCGCGTTTTACCGCCACCTTATCAGCAAGAAGATTCCTTTGCTATGCGTGAACCGCCACCTGGATATAAAGATATGGGATGGTCGGGCAAGGGTATGGCGAGGCAATCCTTACAGATTATCGGCGGGACTCCTGATAAAGATATAGAAGATATTGACTTAGGTTGGGTGAGAATCAATATAAGAGTTGGTGGTGGAAAACCCGAAATAGAATATGTACATGATACCGAAGCAAATGTGGGACAAAGAAATAAAACAGTCGGTATGGGTAGAGGGCAGATACCCATAGAAGCATGGGAAGAAGCGAAAGCTCGTGGTGTTAAATATGACGAATTTATTGCTACATATAATGGTGAATTAGTCGGTGGACAAAAAATAGAAGGGAACCCTATCGGTAAAACAAGTTATACTGCCATTATCCCAGAAGAAAATATTCAATCGGAACAAACTATTACCGTAGAGCAAAATCCTGAGATTCCTAAAGTTCAAGAAGAATCATTAAAGGAATTAGTCGAAACTGAAAGCCAACCTTTAACGGAAATAGTTGAAAAAGAAGAGCCGCAAGAAAAAAGCGAAATTGCTCAACGTATGGATGACCTTATTGGGTTAGATGATTTATTAAATGATGAACCGATTGAAAGTGCAGAAGTAGAAGCTCCTGTAGCACCATCTAATGCTACGGTTGTAAAAAGTTATGTTCGGCGTAAGAAGCCAAGTGGTAAAAACTGGTGGGAATCTTCTTACTATCAAAATCCAGAAATACCACGCAAGAAAGTTGATGTTTCTGGAATTACTGAACCTACTTATATGGGGCGGAGAGTTTTGCCTCCTGACTTGGGAAGTGAATTGTGAAATTTGTAAAACGTTTGTTTTTCACTTTAATATTGGCTTTTAGCTTACTTTGCCTATTACCTTCTATTATCTTCGCGTTAGCTAATCCTGATGAGGTAGATTTTGGGACAGGTTCTACAGACTTATATAAAGTTTTTTATAATGTTCTGGAAGATGACGATTGGCTTATTACGGCTGAAAGTTATGTCTATTATAATGAATCAGCATCAGAAACTATAAGACCGGATGCGGCTGGTTCGGAGACGAGTCTTACTCCTAGTGCAGGGGCTAACTGGCAATGTGTTAGTGATTCAAATGATGCTACTTATGTTAGCACTAATAGCTCAACATATATCAGAGATTTATATAGTACGGGGAATCATACCTCACCTTCAGGTGTAATTACAAATCTTGGTATTTATTTCCGCATTATGAACTCAGGAGCAGGAACAGCCTATGGCGTTCCTCAAATGTACATTGGTGGTAATAACTATAATGGTTCGGCACAAACAGCAACTACAGCATGGTCTACTAAAAATGAGGTATTTGATACTAATCCAGCTACGGGCGATGCGTGGAGTTGGCAAGACATAGATAATTTACAAATTGGTGTGAATCTTGTTGCTACGGCAAATGAAACCAGATGTGCGGAGGTTTGGGCAGTTATTAGTTATACGAGAGATAACCCAGGTCAATCTGCTACCGAAGCCTTTATGTTTGAATTGCTTAATTCTAGTGGCAATACTACCTATGCCACTGTATCACTACAAGACTATGGAGATAGACCGATAGGGATTTATCTATCTGCGAGTGAGGTTAGTACATTAGGATTGACAGTAGGTACAAACTATATGGTAAGGATTGCTGGAAACCCACTTGTATTTGCTTCACCTACTGGTAATTCTGTAAATGCGACACTAGGAGCGAGTGATTACGTAGACCAGTTATTAGGTGTAGATAATGGTATCGCTACATCAAATAATATCCGTAATTATATGATAGGTATGGCTAATAATATTGAGGATTATGATAATCCTATTGACGATTATATTAAAACAGTAAAGGGCGTAAGATATTTATCTACGTCTGGTTCTTCAATATTCCTTGAAGGTGTCCCGAATTTGGATAGTATGTGTCCGATATTATTCCAGTATTCTTCAGAAACGTTGGCTGGTGATACCCCAGATTCTACTGGAGCTTATCAGAGTGTTATGAGTCCGTTGAATAGGTGGGGACAAACAGCCGCTAATGGGCTAACTAACCTTGGTGTTTATTTTGGCCTAAATCAGCAGATGGCTGGGAGTGCATTATTACTTGTACTTGTTGGCGGTCTTGCTGTGTTTACTTATATGAAAACTCAAAGTGGTATCTCTGTATTACTTTTAATCGGGGTGACTCCATTTATAGGTGCATGGATGGGGTTGATACCGATGGCATTGGCTTTCGTATTCGCTATTCTTATTGTAGTGCTTCTTGGCTTCTTCTTTCTTAGTAGAGGTGCTTTGTAGTGTTGAAAAGATTTATATGGGCAATAAGTGTGGCTCTATTATCAGTTTTTCTTTGTAGTATTGCTGTTTATGCATCGTGGGTATTAAAATTCCCGACTAATATAACGGATACATCAGGTTCTACAAGAACATACCTTCCTGTTATGCTTGGTTATGGTGGGCAAACATTAGTTGATATGGGTAAAATATCCTCTAATGGCACGAATACCAATATGCAAATAGGGACATCCAATATTAAATACATGATGGCAACGGGGAACGTTACTTGTGTCATACCTAACTTACCTGCGACTGGTATAGTAACATCAGATTTATATACTGGATATTCACCAGAACAGACAGCCTTTGCAATTATTACTGGAAGTGGAGGATATGTAACTGTAACAGATGCTCCAGCGATGGAGTTTGGAGGTAACTTCTCCTATTCTATATCTGGTTATTTTGATACCTCAGTATCGGCAGTAGGGTCTCACTTATTATATAAAAATGGGGCATTTGATACATATGTCCCTTCTGCTGGTAATATAACATCAGTTCTAATAGGTGGTGGAGTAGCTACAAATTTAATAATCTATCCTGCGGGAGATGATACCATTGGGATTGCCGGTGTTTTTGGGTCTGCCACACATTGGGATGCGGTAAATGACCCTGCTGGAGCACCAGATGATGCTGCAACTTATGTTGATTCTGGTATAGCAGCTTGGCGATACGATTATTATACAACGACATATACTGGGAATATACCAACAAACTCTGTTATTAATAGTGTAATAGTAACATATCGTGCTTATAACGGTGGTGGAGTTGGGGTTGGTCAAGGTGGTGGCGGTGTTAGATTGGGTGGGATTAACACGTTAGATACAAGAGTATTACCTGGTGCCTGGACTACGTATACATCAGCTGCCCTTGCTAGACCAGGCGGTGGCTCTTGGACTGTGACGGATATATTAAGTTTACAAATTGTCGCTGGATTATTATCGGATGCTATATCGACTTCATTTGAGACACAAGTTTATATAACTGTGAATTATACTCCTCCACTACTTGTATCTTTAGCTGCAACATCTGGTACTCATACAATTACTGGTTCAGGAAGTGGTGTTACTAATTTATTCTCCTTATCCGTTGATGCCTCTACTGATTCAGTAGCATTGGGCGCAGCTACTGTAGTTAATAATGCAAATAATTACGTAGTATTACAATCCAATGCTGTCCCATATGCAGATAATATGACAATTACAATAGGTGGAACTCAGCAAATGTGGCTTGCCCCGAATGTAATGATAAGTGGCACGACTATTCCAGATAGAAGCGGAAATGCTCATACAGGTGCAATAACATGGGGTTCCAACTCCAATATATCTTTATCTTATGGGGCTATGGAAAGTTATGTAGATTATATTGCGTCTATAAACGCGACAGGTGGGTATGATTTTCCACCTGCTTCTTTACCTAGTACATGGTTCGCTTCAGGTGGTAATGTAACGGCATTACCATTTTATGATGCATTTAGTTCTGTTTCATTACAAACAGGACAACCCGTACAGATGCTTTATGGGTTAGGTATTATAGGTCTGGCTTTCGGGGCGTTCTTATTATTAGTTATTTTCACACGTTCCGCTTTAATTGGATATATTGCAATGGTTATGGTATTCGGTATCGGGGCTTCCATGTCTGTTATCCCGATGTGGATTGTGTTTACATTAATATTAGTCGGGGCAGGTATTATGTACCTTTACCGTCAAGTTGCCTACTAAGGATAAAATATTATGGGGCTTAAAGCTGGTTTTCTAGCACTATTTATCTTCGTCTGGTTGATAGGTGCGTTCTTAGGGTCTACCTATGAATATCAGAATACCGAAACAGGCGCAGGTATGGCCTACTCTACCGGCACGGCAACTTTTACTACTGGTAGTGCCGAAGTTATAGGAGCGGCCACAAACTGGATAGGTGCTATGGCCGGCGGAATTATAAAGTGTGACGCCGATGGGATATGGTATATGGTCGCATCGGTTAACTCTACAACAAACTTAACCCTAACCGCTTTATATTCTCAAGCAGGCGGAGCAGGTCAGGCATATACCATGCAAGCTGTCGCGGGTTGGGCGGGTACAGGAACAGGGGGATATGATGTAAGCCCGATTAATAAACTAGAATATCTTATGGATGTTTCTAACGTAGTTCAGCGTATTGAAATACTAAGTGCAATACCTTTCATTTCTCCCAATGGTGATTATTTTAGTACCGTATGGGATGTCCTGACTTGGCAATGGCCTTTTATGGATGATTACCAGATGTTCTACTGGATATTCTTAGCCCCGTTTGTACTGATGGGCGTACTTTCAGTAATATTGCTCGTTTACGGGATTTTGACGGGTAATTTATCTTTCTAAATTTTGGTTATGTAAAGTTATTTATTCTTTAAAAAGTTATTGACTATGTGTATATGTATGTGCTAAAATACCATTAATCTGAGATATTCCTGATTTCGGAGGAAATTAATTTGACAGTACAGAACATGATTCTATTCATGGCTTTAATCGTTGTAGCGATGGCGTGGTGGGCGAATGCCAGTAAACGTAATAAAATCTACTGCTCATTTACGAGAGTTAATAAGACATCTATCCATAAATTTGTCAGGATGTCGTCAAGATATGTCGTTTTTGATAATCAGAGATATGATATAGTACCTAGTTGTATTGTATTTGATTGGTGGACTAATGGGATAATACATATGCTTTTCCCACAATGGGTGGCTACGTTGGATTTTACTTATTCTAGTAGGTGGCCGATAGATAAATTAACTGGAAAACCCGCCGTAATCAGTCCAGAAGTACGGAAGAATATGAATAAGGAAGAGTGGGTGAAGTCTTATGCTAGGGGATTTACCCCGCCAGCAGCGAAAAAACAAACTGCAATACAACAGTGGCTTCCTTATGTAGCAATTATCGCTGTAGCCTTAGTCGCAGTTTATATGTTTGTTAATATTCAGGCTATACAAAAAGACTTAGTAAACTTGTATAATGCGATTAACTCTATCGCAAAATAGAGGTTGTTGAATGACGGAAGAAAATAAAGAACAGATAGAGATAATTGAACCCGTAGACCCAAATACTATAATAGAAGACTCTGAACGCGAGACAGGGATGGAGGATGTTGGGAAATCTCTTTCAGAATCGGAAGACGAAGCCTTACATCAATCCGACCTACAATCTGTCTTAAAGTCGTTAAGCCCCAAATTCAAAAATGAGAGAATGAACGAACTCCTTCAGCCTGTCATGGTATCTAGGATATTCCCTGATAATTATCTAGACCTCAATTACTTATTAGTCATGTCTATGATAGAGGAATTAGGAGAAGATTCAGATGTAGATATCGTGGGAATTATAACAGGAGTACAGGTCGGGACTTCAATAGGATATGAAGGAAGGGGAATAGCTGATAGATTGGAGATTGCAGGGGTTGCCCAAGAACAGGAAATGGAGAAACTTTCTAAAGAGTTGGGGTTAGCAGGATAGAATAATATGGTGATGCAAATCCTTAATTCAAAGACTGTAAGTAATACGCAAGCGAAAGAGGTTTATGTTCGCCCCCCATTCTCGGAGTCCCATGTAACAATTATTGAAGGTGACCCGCGGCAAGGTAAAACGGAAACTGGGGTAGCAAGAATCAGAGATTCTTTTGATAAAGATTGTGTTAGAATCTATTGTAAAAATAATTTTCATATTCAATGCGAAGTTAAATCTTTTAACCGACATACTAGAATCGCAAGAATAAAATATAATGGTGTTATAAAGCAATTTCGTATTCCATCGGACTATAAGATGCACTCCCCTATGCGAATATTTTCCAATACACCTTTTTATGGTATACCTTATACCTTTGTTCCATCTTTTAATCACCTTATGCTTTGGCTAAAAGCGGGAGTTATTGTTAATGGGTGGTTATTGGTTGATGAGGCACAAGTAGGGATGAACTCAAGAGCAAGTATGACTGAATTAGGAAGAGAACTTGCAAAACTATATCATCAATTTGGCAAGATGCAATTGGATGTAATTATTGTTGTCCCAATGGCTAGAATGGTTGATTATTTACTTAGGACTGTCCCTAATGAACATATACATTGTAATTATAATGAATCAACAAAGAAAATCACCTTATCTATAAGGAAAAAAGGCGTACAGGGTGAAAAGATAGTTAGTTATTATGCCCCAGAATATTGGGGTAATTATGATACTGGAAGAAGGATAGTGCAGTAAGGAATTTGTATGCCGAAAGGTATTTATAAAAACGGCTGAGAAAACCCCGCACTTTAGTGCTGGGGAGTGTCAAAAAACTGGGGAAATTGTAACACAATAGAGGCGTGAAATGAGAAAGAAAATTACCCTTATCTTTTTAAGTTGCTTATCTATTATTAGTATATTACTCACTTCATGTGTAGAAACTGATACTGAAACATCTATTGATGGTTTAATGGCCGGGAATGGGTTTTTTGTTTATGAGATACCTCTAGGTGGTGCGGGTACATGGCTAGAAGGGGATGGGACGTGGAGCGTTCCTGTTGGAGGCGGCGGTGTTCCGGGTGGCCTAGATACACAAGTACAATATAATAATGGCGGTGCTTTTGGCGGGGATGCTGGGCTAGTTTACGATGATGCTCTTAATGACTTAACAGCCGATGGGTCTATTACTTCTACTAATGGGGATATAGTTACTACAACAGGAGATATAAACTCAGGGAATGATGTTAATGTAACTAATGACTTAGATGTAACAGATGATGCCGATGTTGGTGGGGATTTGGTTGTTGTTGGAGATACCACCGCTAATGCATATTTTGGTAATGGTGAGAATCTTACACTTTCAACGTTAGGTGCTTCAACTTATGATACATTACAGGAATTGATGAATGCATTTGGTTCTACGGGACAACAAACTGGTGGTGTTATTACTGATAATGGTACGGCTGATGGCGTAAATGTAACAGCCGGAACTGGATTTATCAAAGCCACAGATAATGATACTGGCGAATTAATGTTTTTCGACTTTCCATCGGGTAATGATATCGCTATTCCATCCAACTCAACGCGGTATATTGGCGTTACTTATAATGCGGGTATTCCACAAATCGAGGCTCATGCGATTTTTGATTGGGATTTAGATACTGAATTCGCCCTTGGTAGAGTAGTTAGTGAAGTTATTAATGGAGTGGATACTCTACATATTTTAAATAGTCCGTGGTGGGTCACAGACGGCACTACCAATATTATAGAGAGGATAAGAGCTGAAGGTTTAGTTGTTAGAGATGAAGCTATTGGGGGATTGATGTTATCTGTTACGGGAACACGAAATGTTGCTGTAACAGCGGGAACACTTTGGTCAAATTTAAATGAATTTCCTATGCCTGCCATAGATACTAGTGTAATAGGAACTTTTGAATATTATTGGTATTCAGCCGCTAACGGTTGGCAAATGGCGGATATTGATAATTATTCGGTTTTACAATGGAATGATACAACATTAAATGTTCTTCAAAATATTACCGTAAATAAATATTGTAATATATGGGTTTATGCTGAATCGGATGATACTGAAATAGCTTTATTATATCCACAGGTACAGTATAATACAGCCGCACAAGCTGAAGCGGCTCAATCTCCTATATTAGTTCCAGACCACATAGCGAATGAAGGTATATTAATCGGGAAAATAGTTATAAGGCAAGGGACAGATGCTGCGGTAGAAGTTTTAAGTGCTTTTACAAATACTTTTAGCCCGTCATTAATATCAGACCACGGGAATCTTGCAGGATTAAGTGATGATGACCATCCTCAATATTTACTAATTGCAGATATTGATGATACCCCCGTTGATGGAGCGACTACTGCCCCTATATCAAGTAACTGGGCATTTGACCATGATGTGGCGGCTACAGGTGTACATGGGGCTGGAGCTAATACTTTACTTAATACAGGGGATATAGATGATACTCCGAGTAATGGGGATACCTCGGATGCTATAAGTTCTAATTGGGCGTATGACCACTATGTAGATTGGACTCATATATCTAAAGGAGCTACTGTACCTGTAGCCCCAACTGAAGGACAACTGTTTTATCATACTCCGACTGGTAGAAAGATATTATTGGTTTACAACGGAACAAACTGGCAACCAATAGAATCTTTTGGGACTATGACAGTATATGTAGATTCATGGGATGGTTCAGATAACCCCAATTTCGGTACAGGGGTAGATGGGGATGCCTTCGCTACCGTCCAGTATGCAGTAGATATGATACCTGGACAGGTGGGCGGGAACGTTATTATCAATATAAATGCTGAAAGCTATGCCGAGACAGTAACAATTCAAGGGAAGAGTTTAACTGGAAACTACTCTATCACATTACAAGGAACATTAACTGCCCATGAAACTCATGCACAGACAGCTTCGGTGCAAGGTGCTACTACTACATTGGGCAGTATCTCTGACACAACCAATGACCCATTTGCGGGTCATGCGGGGGATTTACTTTACTCATCGAACAATGCTGAGTATCGTGTAATTGACAGTGTAACTACTGAAGTTGCTACAGTAGTTGGCTACTGGACTGCTGCCCCTACTGGAAACTATACTATTTATACTTGGGCAACAGATATAAATAATATTGTAGTTTCTACTGGGCAATTAGGGGTAGTATGCAATGATATAAAATTTGACACTGCTGTCTGTGCGATTGTAAATGTGGGGGCGTCAGTCACTTTTGAAAGATGTTACTTTACAGCAGCGTCTACAACCTTTTTTATAAATGGTGGTAATGTCTATATCGATACTTGTAGATTTTTAATGAGTGGTGCTGCTTATGCTATAAATGCTGGTCAAGGTGCAACAGGCACAGTAGTACTCTCTAAGTTTGAACTTACACATACTGATGCTACTGGTATTTTAGTAAACCAAAATAGTTCTATTATGATGGGGGAATATCCTAATGGTCTTAACTCCATAGATGGTACAGCTGGAGCGGCTGAAGCACTCTATGGTATTCAATGTACAGGAGGTGGATTTTGTTCTTGCGAGGCAACCTACAGTAGGATTAGAGATTTAGACACTGGCATTGCTGCCTCACAAGGTGGTGTGGTAATTTATACTGCTAATAACCAATACTCAGGCAATACAGTTAATGAAGTCGCTACCGCCGCATCCTATGGCTACATCGACTAAAGGGTGATATATGAGTATCAGGAGGCGTTATAAATGACATTCTGGATAATATTAGTAATGGCACTTCTATTAAGTCTTATATCATTTAAGTATCGGAGTCTACTTTTTTCTCTTGCAGGGTCTATATTATGGGTAGCTTTATGGGCTTATAATAATAATTATCCGCCGACTAATATTGCACAGGGTAGTTTTGTCCATGAAATATTGATGTATGGCTCTATCATCATGGCTATCGGTGTAATGTTTATGTACTTTATGAACCGGAAAAGAGGATACACCGGATATACTCAAACAGACGAAGAAAAACAAACTGCATTAGATAGTAGACCACGCCGAGGTATTATGGACTTGGATACTTCCGAATATAGAACTTACATGCGGGCAAAAATGAGGGGTAGGAGGAGATAGTGGAAATCTACAGGCTAAGTAGATTAGGTTACGCACTTTCTCACAGTACGCATAATCCCGATACCGCCGAATGGCGACTGATTCACTATTTAGCTCGCATGCACTCTGCTTCTAAGGACAAGTTAATGAATGAGGTTGCAGGTGTAACTCCTAGAACTATAAGATTATTGAAGAATAAGCGTATCCTTATTGAAGAGACGGGAGTACAGGTCTAATGGTAATGAATCTATTTAAAAAAAGAGACACAAAATCGTTGGCGGAAATCGAAGAGGAACAAGAGAAGCTAGAAGCCGAAGATGAGAAGTTGGGGACTGAGGTTTCCATAGCGAAGAAAAGGGCTATTATTGCGGAATTAAAGAAACGTGGATTAGAACCAAAACATTTCGGTTTTGACTTTTCTAAAGCGGTTAAGTGGCTTCGAGAACATTAGTTTTTAAAATATAAAAGTGGAGGTAAGTGTATATGGCTACTGGTTTCTGCGTTCGTTGTAAAAAGAAAAAGGAAATGAAGAATCCGAAGCAAGTCACAATGCGGAATGGTAGGAAAGCTACCAAGGGTACTTGCCCCGTCTGCGGAAGTGGAATGTATCGAATTGGGGGATAAGTAATGCAAGCCGTATCTATTATTATTCCATCGAAAAATGAAGAAAAGTCCATAAAACGATTGATTCAGGAGATTTGGGATACACTTATTCCTTATGCACCTGAATTAAAATATGAAATCGTTGTTGTGGATGATTCAACTGATAATACGGCGATGATTGCAAAATCAGTCGGGGCAAGAGTGATTAAAGGACAAGGTAAAGGACTCGGACAAGCTATAATAGACGGAATCAAAAATGCAAGATACGATGTAGTATTAAACATGGATGCCGATGGTTCGCATTCACCATCGGCTATTCCGTCTCTATTAAAACCTATCTTTGAACAGGGATACGACTTTGTAATTGGGAGCCGTTACGTTAAGGGAGCGGACTTCTCTAAGTGGGCTTTGAATCGTAAAATCAAATCATTAGTCGGCGTGAAGTTAATGCAGATGGTCACGGGAGTACGTGATTCAAATTCGGGGTTTTTCGCGGTACGTAAGAATATTGTAGATGTTTCAAAGTTAAACGGTAAGACTTGGAAGATAATGTTGGAAATCTTATTCAAGTCTAAATGGGTTAGTAAATTAGAAGTACCTATTACTTTTGAAGATAGAATAGCTGGGGAAAGCAAGCGGAGTACAAGACAGGTTACTAAAGATGCTTTAAATATTATCCGATTATTGATATATAAATACGGTAGATTTATTAACTTCGCAGTAGTTGGTGGAATAGGCTCTCTATGGTATTTCTCCATCCTTTATCTACTGACCGAGTATGGTAATCTTTGGTACGGTTTATCGGCGGCTATTGCGACATTCATTGCTATGGCTAATAATTACCTTATTAATCATTACTGGACATTCAGAAAAGTAAAACAGAATAATGCTAATCTATTTAAGGGATGGATAAAGTATCTAGGTAATTCCTTAATCGGTGATGGGGTAGATTGGTGTGTTCTTATCTTACTCACGGAAGTATTTGGCGTGTGGTATATGCTCTCTGCTTTCTTAGCTTCTGGCGTGGCGTGTATTATTAAATACTTTATCGCCTCGAAATTTATATGGGGTAATAAGGGTAAAAGGGCTACAGAAGCAGATTACGAATGGGTAGCTTACTTTAAAGGTCTACCGTGGCAGAAAAGGTGGAAAAGATTATTAGCGAGGATTACTAAAGAGTTTGCCGAATCGGATGGTAATGCCGGAAGCGTTTTAGACCTTGGGGCTGGCTCGTCACCTTTAGGTTTGATGATAAACCATAAAGATTACATGGCGGTTGACCCGAATAAAAATAAAATGGAATTTATGCGGGCGAAAAACCTTAAAGATTGCACTTTCTATGATGGTACATTGGATACTATCAAATTCACGGATAATAGTAAGTTTGACACGATACTATTTATTGAAGTTATTGAACATTTGAATGGGATTGATGAAGCGAAACGTAATTTAGATAAAATGTGTCAACTACTCAAGCTAAATGGTAAGTTAATCGTGGCGACTCCGAACTTTGAAGGCTTCATGGGGAAAACGATGGACAACTTATATGGAGTGTTTCAGAAAGGGGCATATAAAGATGAGCACAAACTGAAATTCGGGTTAAATTCTCTTAAAGCCTTATGTGCTGATTGTGGTTTTAAATATGTCCAAAGTAAGATACCTTCAGGGGCTGATATGGTCTGTTTATTCAGGAAGGTATAAAGATGATATTGGAAATTCTTTGTATGATAATGGTACTTGGAATTGCTTTCTCTATTATGATGTTTTGGCATGAAAGACATTGGAAATTAGCTTATGGAGTATTACTAGGCAGCGTTCTTGTACTCGGATTTGTTATTGGTTATGCTACAAATAATCTTACTTATAATATAAAATCATCTGATTCTTATAACTTTGGTGAAGCAAATGGTTATAACCGAGGATATGACAGAGGATTTATTGATGGGCAAAAACAAAGTTCTGACAACTTGACGTTGCCTAGAATTGATTGGTCGCAATTTGATTAACGGAGTGAGTAATGCCGAAATTCCACAATAGAATATCTTTAATAATAGGATATGGAGGTTGAAATGGATATAACAAGAAAATACCGTAAGCTAATTGCTAGTCTTATGATGTTAGTCGGAGGTATCGGTTTTCTTATAGTCTTGCCTAATATATTTATTTCTTTATCGCAAATATTAGAAGGTAAGAATCCTTTAGTAGTGCTGATTATTAGTTTGGTATCATTGGCTATAGGTATGATGCTTTATATAAAGAAAATAAGATTGTTTGGGAGAATATGGTGATAAATAAAGAGGAACAATCTGGATATAGTGGATGTATAGTAGAAGAATTAGAGATAGCCGATGTTTTGAGTAAATCTGAGACGAAGAAAATAGAACATGAATTGAAATTTAAAAGATGTAATATTAATGAATTACCGAAATTCCACGACAGAACATCATTATTAATAGGTATGATAGCCAGTTTCGTATTAGTCTTATTATCTCTTATCGAGGCGATACAGGATTTCAAGTTGTGGCTTTTATATCCTATGTGTATAGGTATTGTTTTGGGATTTCACTGTTTGGATATGATTAGGTACTATAAATCGCATCGAATCGTTAAGATAGTTAAGACTGATACAGAGAGGTTGGTTTATAAGAAATGATTTTTTGGGATATGGTTTGGAAGGGTCTTTTTTATTTAGCAATTGGAGGTTCTCTATTATACGCTCATATATCTTTATGTTTGCCAAATTTATTATTGGTGTTCATTATACCGTGGTTTATTTTTGGTATTATTTGTTATACCGTGGTATATTTTGGGATATTTCGTGCGAAGAATTGAAGTATGGTTTTCCGCTCTCCGTTTTGCGTGGAAGCAGAAGCCGTTCAGATGGTGGATAGGAATATGTACGGCGGGAATTACTGTAGGCTTGTTACTCAATATTGGTATGACGAAACTCGTTATATTAGTTGCTATCGCGTGTATAGGTTGGGGAATGGAGATAGCTAATTCCGCCGTGGAAGAACTGTGTAATATTGTTAATCCACAATATTCGGAGAAAGTAAAGATTGTTAAAGATGCGTTTGCGGCTGTACCGATATTCGTTTATTCGGCCTATGTTATATCGTGGTTGATTTTGGTGAGTCCAGCGATAATTGAGTGGGTTATAAAATGAAAGAGAAAAAGGTAAAAATACTTGCAACAAAACCTATTAAGGTTTCATTCCTTGCTAGGGCTGGCGGAAGATTAAGATTGCCAAAAGGCAAGATGACTAAACCTGTAAAGGTCAGTTTTTTAACAAGGCGTAAAGTAGCTAAAAGAATGGTTGAGAAATAATAAATGCTTTGGCTTAAAAAATATTGGCTAAAATTTATTTGGCAGTGGCTTTTACCTACAATGTTAAAAATACCGTTATGCCGTAAATTAGTGATGCGAATATATACTAAGGCTCTTGTGAATATTGTTACTTCTAGCGTTAAGAATTATCAAGAAGTGGTGGATACTAATAACTCCTTATTTGATACATTCCCTCTGATGAAAGGTATCATGGCAACTATGGCTCTTATGCCAGCGGCTATGATATACGGGTATTTAAAAAATGAATTGGATTAAAAAATATTGGCTCGAAGTCCTGATATTCGCAGGACTGTTTTTTTGTCTTTTAAATTCATTAGCCTATGACTGGACTTGGATGTGTACCGACAGTGATGGTGCTCATTACACTTTAGCGGCAAAATACCTTACGACTGCCCATCATTTGTCTGCTCCATTATATCTTTTACTTGGTAGACTATTTTTATTCATTCCCATAGGTACAGAAGCATGGCGTATGGGGCTTATGTCGGTTTTGGGAACTATGGGGAGTGCTGTATTTATCTATCTTATTATCCGGCAGTTACTTAAGGATAATCCGAAGTCACGATTATATGCCTTAATCTCAGTAATTGTATTTGGTGGGTCTGCATTGGTAGTCAGTCAATCAGTTATTATAGAGACTTATACGTTAGCAACAATGTGTGGAGTTGGTGCGTATTATTTTGTCTTAAAAGGTAAATGGGCTTTAGCCAGTATCATATTAGGGGCGGGGCTTGCCATTCATCCGTTCTTAGCGTTTATTGTTTGGGCGGTATTATTTTTTGCCTTTAAGGAAATGCGCCATTGGAAACGATTCGGACTCACTATTTTATTTTTCTTGTTTTATCTATATATACCTATTGTCAAAATGTTTGGAACTGATTTGGGAATGTGGGGTAACACCACTGCTAGTGGATTCTTTGAAGGCACATTCGGTATGGTGATGATGCATACTGGTGGACTTTCAGTATGGGATTTCCCGAAGCGGGCGATTGATACCGTTCTTATATTATGTGCGAGTTTCGGGTTAGGGATAATTCCTTTAGTGTGGCATTTTATCAAGGTTGGTAAGTGGAAGTATTACTTGCTCTGGATATTCTTGATACCAATTATATATGTAGCCACAGATATAGCGGCGGAAGTATACGTGTATCTTTTACCGTCAATCGCTTTCGGGGCAATCGCTGTTGGATTAGGTTTAAGTAAACTAAAACCGATTTGGCTTTACTCAACGGGGCTTGTCGCTATCGTACTATTGACTACGAATGTTTGGTACTTCGATATCGGAAGGCATCTTGACTCTGATATGTCCGCCATGAAATTCTACAACGATCTAGACAAAATACCGGACGGCGATAAATTCATGGGTGGCGGCTGGACATGGGCAATGGTCTATGTTTATAACTACGAAGAAAACCGGAATATCATCCCTATCTCAGTAGACGCATTACCGTCTGATGAGTATTTATCATTATTAGATGAAAATGGAATTAAGTATATACCTAATAATAATGAGAGTTACATAACGAAACAAGGCGAAATTGCCGTATCAATCGCTGAACTTAATGACGGAATATGGATTGCTAAAGAAACAAAACCCGAAGTATATCAGTATGAAATCGAACCAGCGAAAGGAAATGAACCTTATATTGGGCGATGGATTGGACAAGAAATAGAAGCGGGACATTGGCAGTGGAAACCGTCTAACCCTTGGAAGTTTATAAGCGGCGAATTGGAGATTTCTGAATGGCATCATATACTATGGTCGAGTCAAAATATGCTGAGATATGGAATCTTGATTGCGGTTATAATAGGGATTATTAATTATGTTTCAAAAATGTTCAAGAAAAGAAAAGAGGATACTAATGGCGGTTGAACTAAACTGGTCTTTGATTATAGCCTCAACTATAAGCAGTGTAATTAATGCTGTAGCTATTTTCCTTGCAACTAGATGGGTTGGTAGGGCGGTAGATAAAATAGAAAAGAACAACAAAAAATAAATGGGGCAAACCGTGAGTAAAAAGAAAATATTCACAATACTTGGGCTGCTCCTTTTTTGTGTCATTATTATTTTACCTCCACTAATTCATGGTTACGTATATCCGAATATCGGAGATGATGTATCCGCTCATCTGCAAGTCTTTGATAGGATACAGCAAGGGAATCCCGATAAAGCCATGATTCTGTCATATAGAGTCATTGGCTATCCTATTGTATGGCTGAGTAATTTGGCTAACGTAGATTTAGATATTTTATATCTCTGGTTTAATTACATTATATTAATCTTAATCGGGCTTACTATATTCTTTGTATTTTGGAGATTGATTAGTTTAAAAGCGGGGTGGTTGGCTTTACTTATTACTTTATTTTGTTCTCAAAGTGTATTCTTCCAGTTTTATTATGGGCAACTCTATAATGCTATTAATCTTGCTATTATCTTCCCTCTTTTACTGTTTTTCTCAGTGAGATATTTAACACAAGGTAGAACCTCCCAGTTGATTCTAGCCTTTGTTTTTGGGGCTATTTTCGGGGCATTTCACGCAAGCGGGATATATTTACCAGTAGTTGCGGGTGGCAGTCTGTTTGTTTATATCGTCTATCAGTTCATTAAGAAAATACCGCATAGCAAGCGGGTGATTATATTCGGTGGCAGTATGGTTATTCTACCTATAATCGCCTTTCTGCTTTCAATGACTAATACTGGTGATTTATTCAATTCTGCCTTGCATAGTGTTGAGACAGCGATGAGATTCCCAATAGTTCCTTATCTTTGGGATATAGTGTCTCCAACTGTATTAATTCTAGTTGGTTTTATCTTATTATTTAATGGTAGTCTAAAGGCTAACTTCGATAACATCGGGAAAATGTTATTAATTATATTGCTATGTGCGATTGGTATATTAGTAGTAGTGACTTTTATCCCATTATCGGTAGACCCTTTTCGGCAAGCGTTAGATTTGTCAACGTTGATAGCCTTGTTAGTTGTTGTTTTATTATCATATGTGGATATTAAGAAATTGGGATGGTTGGCAGTCGGGATTGTCTCAATCGTTATCGCATTCGGGTTATTTCATAATTTGCCGACATGGTTTAGTTACAATTCCGCCATTAGTCACGCTGATAAAGAAGCGATTGCGTATATGAATACCTTAGATATTAAGCAATATAACTGTTCGCCTAAAGTGGCTTATTGGATATATTCAAGATTCACTGAAGCGGAATTTGGTAGATATTCTAATGAATTTATAGTAGTTAGGAATTTACCTATGACTCCGAGAAGCGATCCTGAAAACTATTGGCATGACGGGTTTGGAATTAAACCGGATGAAAGTTACGATTTAATTAATACATTTAAGGATAATAGAGTGACCATAGATTTATACCGAAAGAGGTAGAATAATGAATTGGAATGGGTTAGAGATACCATGTAAGCCTTATTATTCTGATGATGCAGTGGTAATATATCACGCTGATTGCCTCGATATTCTTCCCTTACTCCCCGACAAGAGCGTTGATTTGGTAATGGTTGACCCCCCATATGGGATTGATTACCAAGATTGGGATAGGAATATTGATTTTATAGCATTTACGGATAGTTGGGTAAAGCAATGTTTTAGATTAATGAAAGACACTGGGTCGTTTTATTCTTTTATGGAATGGTCAAATGTTGCTGAGTTTAAGTTACTTTTAGATAAATATGGGGTAATAAAGAATTGGATAACTTGGCACAGAACAAAGGGTAGGGGAAGTAAAACTAATTATAAATCTATGAAAGAAGAAATCTTATTTTACACTAAAAGTAGCCATTACACTTGGAATGAGCGGATGATGTTAAAACAACATGTATTTCCTTACGTTAGGGATGGTAAGCCAAGAGGCTGGTTTACAAATGAAGATGGGATAAAGTGCCGATGGACGGGGTTGGGCAACGTTTGGTTTTATACCGTACCGTTTTGGAACATGCCTGAATATGTGGGGCATCCATCGCAGAAGCCAGTTATGATGTTTGAGAGAATGATTTTATCAAGTTCTAATGAGAATGATATTATTATTGACCCCTTTATTGGTAGTGGAACGGCACAATTAGCTTGCCTAAATACAAAAAGGAAAAGTATTGGTATTGAAATTTCGGAGAAATACTGCGAGATAGCCGCAAAACGTTATAGTAAAGCTGTTCTGAATATGGAGTTAAATTGAAAACTGCTGTTGTTATACCCTGCTGGAATGAGGAATTAAAAATAGCCGACATGGTTACTAAAATGAATCAGTATGTAGATAAGGTTATTGTCTCTGACGATAATTCTACGGATAATACTGTAGAGTGTGCCTTAAAAGCGGGAGCTTGTGTAGTACGAAACAGTGGGATACGTGGTTTTGGCTCTAATACCATGAACGGAATAAAAGAAGCCTTGAAAAACGGCTTTGACGTTATTATGACTGTAGACGGCGATGGGCAACATTATCCTTCAGAAACAAACACATTACTTGCACCTATAGAATCAGGAGAAACGGATATTGTCATAGGCTCAAGATTTATTAAAAATAATAGCGTAATTCCAGACTATCGTAAACTAGGAATCAAGATTATCACATGGGCTTGTAATGTTGGAAGTAAAACTAAATTTACCGATGCCCAATGCTGTTTTAGGGCATATAAAAAAGAGTTCTTTGATAAAGTGTCTATTGAAGAACTAGACTTTAATTTTAGTGTGGAAACACTTATAAAAGCGAGATTCATGGGGTATAGAATGAAGGAAGTCCCAGTAACTGTTTTGTATCATAAACAACTATCACAAAATTCAACTATGAACCCTATAATACATGGTTTAGGAGTTTTGTGGGGAACAATCAGAGTCCGTTTTCAGGTTGAGATAATCGGTAATTTAAAGAAGTTATTCAGATGATAATATTAGGCATCCCTATCTTCATTTTAATTACGTTTATACCTGGTTTCCTTTTAGTGCGGTTACTCCGAAAAGAGTTACCATTACTCGATTCTATTTTATATGCTTTAGGATTAGGACTTTTATTCAATATCATTATTGGTTTAATCGCCAATTGGTTTAGTGATTTCAATCTGTATAATGTATTAATTGTTTATTGGTATGCTCTGGTCGTTTTACTTTTTATTTCGTGGTTTTTGGGTAAACGAATTAAAGTTGATTGGTCTAAATGGAAACTGGCGATTATCCCAATGGTATTATATCTATTAGCTTTAGGATTACAGCTACAGACAACCTTAATGTCTCCGAATTTAATAGGTAGCGATATTCACCTTGAATATTATGTCGCCAATCTGACATTAGAACAAGAATTTTGGAATCCGGCCTACATAGGGACTACTCTCAATGCTTGTTTAGGGATTAGCGTCTTGCTACCTTTTTATAAGTTGGTAACTGGGATGGAATTAATATGGGTGTTTAAAATAATCAGTCCTATAATATTCGCCTTTTTACCACTTGTGATATATAGAATATTCAAAATGCAGTTTGGCACGTTAGTATCTGTTCTGGCCGTTCTATTTTTCATAACCATGCCGATGTTCACAATGGATTTTGTCCAACTAATCCGTCAACAGCAAGCGATGTTGTTTTTCGTTTTAGTTGTGTTAGTTATGATGAATAATAATCTTGGTATTTTAAGAAAGGTGATATTAGCCAGTTTATTTATTATGGGTGCGATAGTAACTCACTTGGGGATCGCGATAGGGATAATAGGCTATCTTTTCGTGGGATTGTTTTGTTTTTCTATATTATATTGGTGGTGGAAACGTAGAACCGTACAAACATCAAAGTATCTACAGCGAATTTTAGTTTTCGTATGTTTAGCCGTGGTATCCATAGGGATATATTACGGATATTATTATAGAGTTAATTCCGGTCAGATGGTAACTTCTTTGACTATACCAGCAATGATAGTTGGAGAAACAATGAATCCTGGCAGTACACAATTATCCGAACCAATTAGTGATAATGAAACTCAGATAGTTACGTCTAAATCGTTTTTTGAGCGGTTCCCTTTCCTCAACCCATTTTTTAAAGAGCCTTTAGCTCAGACTGCAATAGGGTTGGATTATAGTAAGGCTTCCATATTAGGGAAAATTTGGCGAGTATTACAGTATCTAGTGGAATTGTGTCTTATTATTGGGTTTATTAAATTAATATTTAAACCAATTAAAAATCTGTCTATTGAATACGGAACTTTCATCGTTTCTAGTTTTATTGTTTTGGCGGCGATGTATCTTTTATCAAGTTATGGACTAGGACTAGGGACTGTCCGAATATGGGGAATTACCTTGTTATTTATATCTCCGCTATTTGTAATCGGGGCGAGTACGATAGGACAATTTATATTCAGGTTAAAAGATAATAAGTATACTACAGTGGTTTGTTCATTAGTTATATTAGTTCCATATCTGATATTTAATTCAGGTGTAGTATTTGAATTAGCTAAGTTAGAGCCCAAGAGTTTTATTGATGTGCCTTATTCAATTCCATTGAGTGCGAATAGGGTAGATATATCCTCAGTATTTACTAATGAAGATGTAGAAGCGATGGATTATTTAAAAGATATATTCGCAGAAAATAAAAATATGATATTCACTGATACGCATGGCGGGAATTTAATGGTGCAACGAATCGGCATGGAAGTACAAACTAGAGACTTTAAATATCTCTGGCAGATTAGCGAAAATGATACAGGGTATATCTTTTTACGGAAGTGGAACGTAGAGAATGAAGAGATAACCTTATACGGTAGTTATGGTACTAGGGAAAGTTACGAAATAAGTAAATATCCTATTCTTGAGAGCAAGATTAAGAACGGGAAAGTTGTGTTTGATAATGGTGCGAAAGTGATAAAAATTGAATAAGGGGTATTGCATTTACTTAATGTTTAGTGTATGATATGTGTATAGGTGTGTGGTTATGAATATATTCTTTGGATTCGTAGGGTTATTAGTATGTGGATTATCAGGATGGATGTTGGTTGATGGAGATTATATTAGTGGGGTAATATGTTTCATTTTAGGTATCATAATATGGATATGGGCTACGCGAGAATATGCAGAAGAATATAATAATCACGAAAAGCATAAATAGTTTCAAGCGTCAATGTGAGCAGAAACGCTTCGAGATAATCAAGGGGTTAGTTAAAGACGGAGACAAGATATTAGATGTAGGTTGTGGGGTTGGGACATATACAAGTATCCCCTTATCTGATTTACCAGTGGATATAACAGCGATAGATAGTGACTCAAAAACAATAGAATATGCGAATGAGAAAAATAAACAGAAGAATCTCACATTTATAGTTGGTAAAGGCGAGAATTACAAATCCAAAGAACCGTTTGACTTAATCATCTGTTCTCACATATTAGAACACGTAATATATAAAACTCAATTTATTTATAATATGGAACAGTTACTTAAAAATGACGGGATATTATATTTAGCGATACCTAATGGTTTCGGGTGGTTTGAGGTACAGAATTTTATCCCTCGAATGTTGTCTAAAACGAAATTGGGCGAAAGGTTTATAAATAGGCTCATGCAAGGGAGTGTTAAAGATACTATAAACCGAGATAGTTGGCACGTTAATTTCTTTACTGAGAAGCGGATTAAGCGATTATTGAATCGTTGTGGATGGAAAATTAAAGAACAGTATAGCGATGAATTTTTAGGTGGAATCGTACTAGACCGAATATTATCCAAGTTTCCTAGACTAGCAAAGTGGAATACTGATATAGCGGATAAGTTACCGATATGGTTGACGAATGGGTGGGTATTTGTGTGTGAGAAAAAATGAAAGTACTATTAATTAATCCTTCACAAAATACTAAATATCCTCAACCGCCGATGGGACTAGCGTTGTTAGGCGCTATATTAGAACGTGCAGGACACGAAGTAAAGATAGTTGATACGAATATTGACTATAACTATATACCTTATCTATATGGGGTTGATGTAGTTGGATTAACTGCTATGACGCCAACAATTTCATCTGCATTAGGTATCGCACGAAATATAAAAGTAGTTAATCAGAATATTAAAGTTATTCTTGGTGGTGTCCATGCGTCATTACTCCCAAAAGAGACTTTGGAATCTTCCCCAGATATAGACACTATCGTAGTGGGCGAAGGCGATAAGGCGATACTAGATGTCTTAGACAAAGATATAACAGGAATATATCAGAACGCAAGTCATATAGACCTAGATAATTTACCTTTCTTGGGCTATCACTTACTAGATTGGGATAAATATAAGCCCCATCCGCCGCATGGGATGAAAATGCCGTGGTTGCCTCTTTTAACTTCAAGGGGATGCCCTATGTCTTGTTCATATTGCTCACATGGGGTATTCGGGAATAAATATCGTGGGCAAAGTGTATTAAGAGTAGTTGATGAGATTGTTTATTTACAACATAGATTTGGGGTAAAAGAGATTGCATTTTATGATGATGTATTTACTTTGCGTAAAGGTAGAGCTTATGGAATTGCTGATGAGATATTAAAGCAAGGGATAAAATTATCGTGGACTTGCGAAACAAGAGTAGATTTAGTTGATGAAGAATTACTTAAAATTATGAAACAGGCGGGATGTTACTCTATCTCATATGGAATAGAATCAGGTTCGCAAAAGATATTGGACATAATAAATAAGAATATAACTTTAGAACAGTCTGAAAAAGCCGTCGCAATGACTAAGAATGTAGGGATACAGACTATTGGGTATTTTATGATAGGTTCACCGGAAGAAACGCCGGAAACGATAAGGGAAACTATAGATTTTGCTAAGAAGTTAAAACTTGATTATGTTCAGTTTGCGGTGACTACGCCATTACCTAAAACAAAGTTATGGGAATATTACACAAAGAGTAATAATACGAATGTACCGTGGGATAAATTCGTATATGCTGGAGTAGGTTCAAAAACATCGCCTATATTTGAAAGTAGATTATTAAGTAGGGATGCGATTCAAGAGTGGGTGAGTAGGGCATATAAAGAGTTTTATCTTAGACCTGAGTATTTTATACAAAAGTTGGGGGGGATAAGGTCTTTCGGTGATATGCGAGTATTGGTTGATGGTGTGAAAATGTTGAGGGGAATGTAGGTGAATCTGCTCTTTGTTTCGGAAACTGATTTCACTCGGAAGATAGTATTTGACGTACATTTACTTCCCGAAGCTATGTCATTACGTGGGCATAAGGTATTCATGCTCTACTACGAAAGTATGTGGGGTAAACCTGATAATAATAAAAAATTGTGGGTTGACCGCGGATTATCTAAAGAGATTATAGCGAATAGGGCATTAGATAATTCCCATATCCACTTAATTAAGCCGAAGTTTATCAGGTTGTCCATGCTAAGTCGGGCTTCTGCGTTTATAACGCATTTACTTGAAATCAATAGAGTTATACATGAAGAAAAGATTGATGCTATAGTACTTTACTCAGTCCCGACTAATGGCTTGCAAGCGGTTCGGTATGCGAGAAAAGCGGAGATACCCGTATTATTTAGGTCTCTTGATGTTCTTAATAAATTAGTATCTAACTCATTATTACGTTATCCTACAAAAGTGATGGAGAGTAAAGTATATTCTCGTGTTGATAGATTTTTAGCACTCACACCGAATCTTTGTGATTATGCTGTAAGTTTAGGAACGAAGAAAGAAAATACTAGAGTCTTACCTATGACGGTGGATACAAATACGTTTTACCCGATGATGAAGTCTAAAGTCTTGATGAATAGATGGGGATTAACTGATAATGATAAGGTTATCTTATTTATGGGGACATTATTTAATTTCAGTGGGTTAGACGAATTTATAAGTAGTACATGGGAACGATTTAAGAATAATCCAGATATAAAATTACTTATCGTAGGAGATGGCCAACAAAGAATATTATTAGAGTCCTTAATCACTAAGTACAATTTAAATAATCAGATTAGTATAACGGGGTTTCAACCCTATGACGAAATGCCGTTATATATAAACTTAGCTGATGTGTGTATCAATCCATTCAAAGAAAATGATATTACAAGAGACATATTCCCAGGTAAAACTGTTCAATTCCTTGCTTGCGGGAAGCCTTTAGTTATGCGTCCGCTTCGTGGTGTAAAAAGTATGATTTATGGTTCAGAACAAGGGGTTATTTATGACGGCAATGATTTAGAATCTACTGTCTTTAGTTTATTAAATAATCCTGAAACATTAGATGATGTTGGGCAATATGGGCTTAGATATGTTAAAGAAATTTTTAGTTATGAGAAAGTGGCACAACAACTAGAAGAAGAAATCGTGGAGATTATCAGTGAGCATAAAAGAAAAACTTTGGCAACAACATAGAATCGGTGAAACTTGGGGACGTTTTGCATTAGCTGGTTCTCAAATAACCGTCTTTGTTTCGATGTGGACGATGTTGGCAGTAACGATTGATGTTTATACTCCGATAAAGAGTTGGGTATCTGGATACGGGATAAACTTACCTCTTTGGGGATTTATGGCGGTTATAATTGTCCCAATAATTATCGCCTATTTATTTGCGTGGAAATTCCTTGTCGCTTCTTATTACAGAACTTCCGTAGAACAGTTCTGGAAGCAAGGGAGTGAGTGGACTGCAAAATTAGATAAAATAGATGCCCTTGAATCTCAACTGAAAGATTTAAATAGAAAATTAGATGAGGTTCTCAAAAAATGATTTCTTGTCCAATATGTAATAATACTGTGCTTGACCATTTATTTACTATAGATAAATGGTATATTTTACGGTGTTATAAATGTACATCACAATTTGTCTATCCGATGCCCTCAGATAGTGACATAAAAGAATACTATTCGAGGTATTACAGTGGGAATGACACGCATCTAAAAGATTTATTAAACCCGAAATATGGACGGCTTAGTTTCCCTAGGCAGTGGGGTATTATTGAAAGATTAGTTAAAAAACGTGATGGTAATATATTGGATTTTGGTTGTGGTGGCGGTCATTTTTTAGATAGGGTATCAAAAAACTGGCAGAGATATGGCGTAGATTTGTCTGATGAAGCACGAGCAATATCCTTACAGAAAAATATTTTTACCTATAACACAATAGAACCATATCAACATTGGGGGGAATATTTTGATGTAATCACAATGTTTGCCACGATAGAACACTTACCCAGACCTAGCGAAACGGTAGAACAATTAAGTAAACTACTGAAAGTCGGCGGGATAATGGTTGTAATGACTGGTGATGTAGATAGTTTATGGGCTTATTATAAGAAGCATTATTGGGCGATGTATGCACCACCCGGCCATTTACATTTCTTTACTGCCCAATCACTTGATTATTTAATGGAATCTAGTGGGTTTAAAAAGATTAAACATATTTATACCGATGGTGGCATGATAACTCTACCGACTAAGCCTTTAAATTATTCCTTTCGGGCTTTATTGGAGACTTGGCATAGGATACCAAAGGTAAAAGAATTACCGATATTTGATACGTACTATGGTTACTATAAAAAGTGGAGGTAAAATGTAATGGCTAGTGTATCTTGTATAATGAGAAAGGCGAAGAGATGTTTTGGTTCAGAGTGTGTTCCTATGATATTGATATTTCTTGTAGCAATAATATTCGTTGTAGTTATAATGTCTATGCCTCAACCTATAGGAGATATAAATCGTCTACCCATAAATAATTTATTAGAGTATAAGTCAGTAGAAAACACTGGTTTACTAGGTGTTGCGCAGTATTACATTTTTGATATAGATGGGAATCGTTATATGGTTACTCAAAAATTATTTGATTCTTTTATTGATTTACCTAAAAGATAGGTTAATTATTTATGATAACAATGTATAAGGGAGATTTTATATTAGAACAAGCTAAACGTGCGAGTTGGGCAAAAAAGACTGCATTAAAAGTTAATAGGGCAAAAAAACGATGTGAAATATGCGGTCAACTTTTCACGGATATAGATAGATTGCTAAGCCATCATCTCCTGAGTTTAAGGAATGGTGGTAAAGATGAAGACGATAATACAATTATTGTATGTGGTCATTGTGTGGAAGTAATACACGCCTTACAAGCGGTTGAAAATGCGGAGAAAGTGTTTAAATTTGACTTACTATATATGGATGATTGGGAATTATGTAAATATGGGTTTTTAAATATCCTGAGAAATATTAAAGAGAAGGTGGAAGTATGGATAACAAAAACCAAGAACAAAATAAAGTTAAAAAAGTAGTATTATTCCATATTCGTATTGTATTCCTAATCAATTTTGAACTTTATTATAATTATGGTGGCTTAAAGTCTGATATGGGATTTGGTATGGAATTATCATTCGGGAAAGTATAGGTAGAATGAATAAGTCAATCCTTATTACTGGTGGTAGTGGGTTTATCGGTTCTCACCTCGCAGAGAAATACGTCAAAGAAGGATACTTAGTCAAAGTCTTTGATGATTTCTCTAATGGTAGAGTAAATAATATAAGAGAGTTATTCAATTATAAGAATTTCAAATTAATCAAGGGGGATATAACTGATAAGGGATTAGTGCGAGATGCAGTCCGTGGTGTAGATGCAGTATTCCATTTAGCCGCACAAGTGCATGTTGATAAGTCGATTATTGAGTCTGAGAGAACATTTCAGGTTAATGCACAAGGCACAATCAATATATTGGAAGCGGTATTACAGAATGATGTCCAGAAATTAATTATGGCCTCGTCGTCAGAAACTTATGGGTCGGCGCAAACGGATAAAATGGATGAGAATCATCCCTTAAATCCGGCGTCTCCATATGCGGCGAGTAAGGTTGCGGCAGATAGAATGTGCTTTGCATACTGGAATACATATAAACTTCCAGTTGTAATCATGAGATGTTTCAATACTTACGGTATTAGACAAACAGATTCAGGATATGCTGGGGTAATTCCTTTGTTTATTAAGCGAGTATTACAAGGTTTACCACCAATAATATATGGAGATGGGCAACAGACACGGGATTACATGTATGTCCAAGATACTGTAAATGCGTATGACTTGGTTCTAAATTCGGGGGATAATTTATTCGGCAAAGCAATTAACTTTGGTACTGGTAAAGACGTAAGTATCAATGAGATAGCAAGTATTATTCTGCAAGAATTTGGAAGTAAATTAGAACCTATCCATGCTCCTGAAAGGCCGGGTGAAGTAAAACGGTTATGCTCCGACTCATCTTTTGCCGAAAAGGAGTTAGATTTTAAGGCTCAATATGACATTAATATGGGATTAAAAGAATTAATAGATTGGTATAAAAGAGGTAACTATGAAGGTTGGAGTTATTCGTAGTATAAGAGGATTATTATTAATATTGTTTGCTGTATTGAGTCTTGTAAACTTATGGGCTTATATGTCTGAAGATACAGATGTAATATATGACCACACGTTAATATTTATAGGAGTAGGAATTATTGGTTGTATATTAGCACAAGCAGTAACTTATTATATAGAGAAGAGATTAATTGCAAAAAACAATGAAAAGTAGTCGTACTCAAATCCCGTATCTAAGTGGTAAGGAGTTTGTTAATTTGGTTATGTATACGCCATGCTGTTTTATAAGTAACTCCAAGTTCTCGTTGAAGTTGTTTGGCGGAGATGTCCGTTTTAGTGGAAGCCATCAGGAATATAGCATGAAACCAGGAACGGAGAGGGGTATCCGACTTGTGGAAGATTGTACCGGAAGTAGGGCTAACTTGAGTACGGCAAAACTCGCAAGAATACACCTTACGGCCTTCAATCCGGTAGTGGTTTGTTATCCTTTTACATTTTTGGCAGAAGATTCCTTTAGACCATCGGGAATTTTTAAGAAATTCAAGACAGGAATCTTCGGTAGGAAACTGTTGCTTAAAATCTTTAATCGTATATGTTTTCATCGTTTTATCTCCATGTTTAATTTATCCTTATATATTAACATATGTAATACGTGTTGTCAAGGGATATAGATAAAATATTTTAGGAGGTAAACAAATGTTACGCAACTATACCGTTATCGCACGTAGGCTATATAATCCTCTCAAATATATTAGTGGGAGGATTAACTCATGCAAAAACGACAACGTAAAATGCTCAATGTTGGTATTGTCTCATTATTACTTGCGATTGTCTTATTCATGCTTGGAGGTAGACCAATGCAGTTAGCGTTTATCTCGCAAGATGTGATTGCAGGAATAAATAGTGTAATAGGTTATGGATTATTATTATTTCTGATTATTATGGCCGCTTTAGGTAGAATCAGGTTTTTTGAGAAATATAATAGTATAGACAAAGATGAACTAAAACGAATTATTCAAGATACGGTGATTGAAACGGTGAAACAAATTAATGCAAAATAGTCAATTTATGCTGGCAGTAGTTATCACCTGGGGATTGGAGGAACATAGTGTTTTGAGACTAGATTATACCAGCCTCAATCTCCGTGCTATAGCAATGAGGAGTGCTATAGCAGACTTAGTCAGGTTTAAGGAGAAGTCTAATCGGAGTTTTATTTTCATAGGAAAGAGACCTCCGATTCAAAATCCGAATATCACGACCTCCGTATCAAATTCCGATATACTACTGCCAGCATAAATTGACTATGTATTATAGTAAATAATCTGTGATATGAGGGGATAATTACGAAGCTAATATTTAGTCCTAAGAGGGTTATACTATTAATCGTGGGCTTATTAGTAATATCTTCATTCTGTCTCCGTGTATTCCCCTCATGGAATGAGATATTTGTTGGGGACTGGATAAAGTATTCAAGCAACGACAGTTATTTCTACATGAGACTTGTGGATTATATGACCGCCAATTTTCCTCATCTTCCGGCGATTGACTCTTATTTAGCATTTCCAGATGGTGAGCCAGTTGGGGCATATTACTTCTTTGCGAGATTAATAGGTGGGGTAAGTTGGTTATTCGGGCTAGGTAATCCTAGTGTGCATCTTATAGATATGGTAGGAATCTTTATTCCCCCGATTATGGGGGCTTTGCTTGTAATCCCTGTTTATTTTATCGGGCGATTGCTTACCAATAAATATGTTGGATTAATTTCGGCGGCGTTAGTTGCATTTCTACCTGGTGAATTGCTTGGTCGTTCTATTTTAGGATTCACAGACCATCATATTGCCGAAGTTTTATTTTCTGCTATAGCTATCATGTTCCTTATCTTCGCTATAAAAAGTAAACAAGTAAAGAAATTATATATTTACAGCGGACTATCGGGATTATTCCTTGGTATCTATATGCTTACATGGATAGGTGGCTTACTAGTTTATTTAACTGTGTTCGTATGTGTGGCTGTATTGATTATTATGAATCATTTACGCAAGCAACCGATTAAATACCTAGTTAGTATCGGGATGATAATTCTTGGGATATCGTCATTGATGTTTTTGCCTACTACTGGATATGGATTCTTTTACATTTTACTTATAGGTTCAGTATTAAGTATTTTAGTTTTATGGTTGTTGTCAAAATATGTGGGAAAATCGAAATACTACCTTTTATCTATTATGGGATTATTAGTACTTGGATTTGGGCTATTCTATTTAACGAATCCATTGGTTATTAAAACCATGTGGAATGTTCTAATCCCTAGTTCTACTCAACTTACTACGATAGAGATGCAGTCTATTTTATTTCCGCAAGGTCAATTTACCTTTTCTATTGTATGGGGTAATTTCGGGCTGTCTATATTTATTGGATTAATTGGGCTTGGAATATTAATCTACAATGCTTTCAAACATAAAGATTCAGTAGCAATGGTTATCGTTATTTGGAGTCTTGTTATATTAATTATGACGTTAGGACAACGGCGTTTTGCTTATTACTTATCAGTGAACGTGGCAATTTTAACAGGGTACTTTTGCTGGTTAGTATTAAAATGGGCTGGATTATCAGGACAAAAAGAGATTGTTAGGCGCAGGAAAAAGAATAGGGAATTATTAGTTCAAGGAGCTAATATCTCAGTAGTTGTGGTGATACTCGGATTATTTATATTCGGAACGATTATGCCTTCTACTGTGAGTGGGGCTAGTTCTGCCCCATATGCACCGAGCGATTCATGGTGTGAGTCATTAGACTGGTTGGAGGATAATAGTCCGAATGAATCGAATTACGGCGTTTTATCGTGGTGGGATTATGGGTATTGGATAACCAGAATTGCACATAGGATACCTTATGTGAATCCTAGCCAATATCAAGATAAACAAGAAGAAGTTGCCAAGTTCCTTATGGGCGACAACTCGACTTTAACTCCTGAATATGTGGTGATTGATAATCAGATGGTGTTTGGTAAATATTGGGCAATTAACCTGTATGCAGGAAAGAGTATCTCGGATTATTGTGGGCTTTATTATGTTTCAGATGGTAATCAGATTAAAGGTGTTCAATTATTCTATCCAGTTTACTACCAGTCGTTAGAAGTCCAATTATTCAACTTTGATGGGAAAGAATATATACCTGAGGTTATGTTTGCCATTAAATCAGAAGTACGAAATGATAGGAATGGAAATGCGTTTAATTATATTACTGATGCAAAACAGTTCACTAACTACGAGGACTTTGATAAGTTCGTTACTGATAATGATGGATATATGATAGTAGGGAATAATCCATTTAAAAGCCCCGTATATTTAGGAGCAGTAAATGATTATGAATTAGTCTATGGTTCATCACAAAAAACAGATAATGTATCTGATGTAAAGATATTTAGGAGAATTAATTGAGAATCCCTTTTAGTATGCCTGATATAAAAGCACAAGACAAAAAATCGGTGCTAGATGTATTAAATTCTCAGTGGTTAACGGGTGGCTTGGCAACTCCTGAATTTGAAAATAAATTTGCTCAATATATTGGGGTCAAGCACGCGATAGCGGTTAGTAGCTGTACATCTGGATTACACCTTGCAATGAGGGCTTTGGGTATTAAGAGTAGGAATGAAGTTATTGTCCCAACTTTGACTTTCGTTGCTACTGCGAATGCCCCTATATTTTGTGGGGCAAAACCAGTATTTGCCGACATAGATGAAGATACTTTTTGTATATCTCCGAAGAGTATCAGGAGTCAAATTACTAATCTAACAAGAGCGATAATCGTAGTACATTACGGTGGCACTCCTTGTAATATGTACGATATTCTTAAAATAGCTGAAGATAATGACTTATGTGTAGTTGAGGATTGTGCTCACTCATTGGGGTCTACTTATGATGATATACAAACAGGCGGCCTAGCCGATATAGGTGTATTTAGTTTCTATCCTACGAAAAATCTTACGACGGGCGAAGGCGGCATGGTTACTACCAACAATGATTACTGGGCTAAACACATGAGGCAAATGCGTAGTCACTGTATGACAAAAGAAGCTAAGGAGAGAAGCGAATCAGGAAGTTGGTATTACGATGTTACAGATTTGGGTTATAACTATCGAATGTCAGAATTACAGGCTGGGTTAGGAATATCGCAATTAGTTAAACTAGATGAAAGGAATAAGAAACGGGCGGAGATAGCCAAGTTTTATACAAGTCAGTTAAAAGAAGTTAATGGAATTATCCCCCCTAGTGTTCCAGTGAATTGCGTATCTTCTAACCATCTTTATGTAATCAGAGTAATAGAAAAAGAGTATGGAATAAACCGTGACGAATTATTTAAGAAACTTGCTGAGAAAGGTATTGAGTGTTCGGTTCATTATACTCCTATTCACAAATTAAGCTATTATCGCAGGAGATATGATATTAATGAAGATGACTATCCAATTACCAACGGAATATCCCATGAAATAATTTCATTACCTCTTTATTCACGTATGCAGAAGTGGCAAGCGGAATATGTCATTGAGTCGATAAGGGAATCATGCGCGTCATAATGGTTCTCCCTTATTCTAGCCTTGCTGTTGGATGGAATTTTAAGCCAGATTTATATGCAGATGGTTATCATGTCCGTTTAGCAAAAGAGTTATTGAAACGAAGTCAAGAATATAAAATAGAGTGTTGGCGACCAGAATGGAAGCAAAAGCATGAGATGAATGGTGAAAAAGACGGGATATCGTATCGCTCATTTCCATCATGGCGACCAAGTTTAGGGAAGTTTACGAAGTTATTTTATAAACGGATAGTGACTGCCTATGCCCCATTACGTTGGAGTTTATGGCGTGAATACTCAGTCCCCTTAATTAAAGCGTTGAGAAAAGAATGTGCGAAAGGCGATGCGATTATCGTATTGTTCAATATGCATTTCGATTTAAGTTACCTGATATGTTTAGCTTGTAAAGATACGCCTATTATCGGTTATCATATTGGGGGAACGCCATACAGATACAGTAAAGGCAGTTTTATTAGCGGATTACCTATGAGTTTATTGGAAAATAAGGCATTATCTAATGTGCGTGCTTTATTAATTACTTCGGAATCATATTTCCATAGTTTTGAGAGATTCTATAAAAACATTCCGCGAATAGTTTATCCGATGCCTTGGTGTGTGGATTTTGATTTATTTAAACCGATGGATAAACAAGAATCAAGAAAATCACTAGGTATAGATTCTAATAAAAAAGTGATTATACATGTTGGCAGGTTTGATTGCGGTAAAGGTTTTGATGTTATGTTAGATGTATTACCTGAATTACGGAAGAGATATGATTTGGAGTTTATTGCAATAGGCGGGACTAAAGAGGATATGCTCTATCAGAGAGCAATTGATAATGGAGTAAAAGCTATTGAGTGGCTACCTCACCAAGAACTTGTAAAATACTATTGTGCATCAGACGTTTATGTACTTCCGAAATTCTATACGAATCATAGTGACCCTGATAGGTTCATGGCAACGGGAGTAGCTTCAGAAGAAGCATTAGCATGTGGTATCCCTGTAGTGGGAACTAATCTTGAAGGGTTCTTTACCGATGATGAATTAAAAGGCATCGGTTTAATTCCTAGAGATAAAGATGATTTTATTATGTGTGTTGAAGATATATTAGAAAATCCAGAATCATATGCAAGATGTCGTGAAATAGCTATGAAATATTTTTCATGGACACCGATGGTTAATAGATTGCTGAATACTTTTAAAGAGGTGGCTAATTGAGAAAAATTTTAGTAACAGGTGCTAGTGGATTTATTGGGACTCATTTAGTCTCTAATTTATTGGCATCCAGATATGATGTATCTGCTATTTCTAAAACTGGTGGTAATATTGGAGACTTTAAAATAGATGCGGTGGATTGTACTGATTGGGATGCTTTAGAAAAGTATATCTCTGTGAATCAATTTGATAGCGTTATTCACTTAGCCGCCTCAATTCATTCTAAATTATGGGGAAGAGACGATAGTAATATCTCAATGCTAAAGAATACTCAGATGGTAGCTAACATTCTCGGTATTTTAAAGAATAGGTCAAAGAATAACTTTAATCTAGTATATGTTTCAAGCGTATCTGTACATAGTGGCCTAAATAATATTAATATCTTTGAGGACTTACCTATTAACCCTATAAACCCTTATTCAATGGGTAAATATTTTGGGGAACTTATCTGCCAATATTACATTAGTATCGGGGTTCCTATAGCTATATTAAGGGTTGCCGCCCCATATGGTTTTAGGATGCATGATACTGTCTTAAAGAAATTTATTGAAAGGGCGATTTATTCACAAGATTTGGGCTTATATGGAGATGGTAGCCGAAGTCAAGATTTTGTATATATCAAGGATATAGTAGAAGGTATTGTGTTAGCTTGCGATAAAAGGGCTAACGGAGTATTCAATATAAGTTCTGGAAAATCTGTATCAATGAAAGAATTAGCAGAAATGGTTTTAAAAATTATGCCACACTCAAAGTCAAAGATAGTACATGCTCCACAAGATGACCCGGAAAAGGATTATAATGTGTCTTATTTATACGAAAGAGCAAGACGCTCATTTGGTTATAAACCTAAGTATTCACTGGAAATGGGATTAAAAGAAACTATTAATGAGATGATGAAAGAAATTGGGAAATAAATATACGGAAGACGATATTAAAAGGGCGAATATCGAGTACCATACTAAATTAGCGGAAAACTACGATAAAGAACAGCCATATTTCAGTCTAGAAAACACAAGTCGGGTAGACGATGTTTTAAGGCGGTTGTCTGAGGAATATGGCAACGATACATTACTGGATATAGGATGTGGAACGGGATTTATACTAAGCATAGCCAAGAAGTATTTCAAAAAAGTAATAGGGATAGATATTACGCAAGCGATGTTGGATAAAGTTGATACTACGGGGAATGTTGAATTAAGAATAGCGGACTCGTCACATATGCCATTTGGTAATAGAAGTATTGACGTTTGTACTGCATATAGTGTTTTACACCATTTACCTAGTTTAATGCCTACTTATCGGGAAATATTTCGGTGCTTAAAAGTCGGCGGTGCGTTCTATGCTGATGGAGACCCAAACTATTACTGTTGGCGGGAACTTAGAAAATTAAAGACTAAACATACATCCCGATTACTTAGACGAGAGATAGATTCCGTCTGTAATATTCCTAAAGAATTTAAAGAAGAACATGGGTTGACAGACGAGACGATAAAGATGGCTGAGTATCATCGTTATATGAGATGTGGAATGAAACAGGAATCCGTCATGCAATCATTAAAGAAGTCGGGGTTCTCCCTTATTGAGTTTAAGTACCAGTGGTTTTTAGGTGAAGGTGATATATATCATAATATCTCACCGGAAGTTGCCAAAACTACTAGTGAGCATTTAAGGGAGCTTATGCCATTATCGAGGAGTCTGTTTAAGTATATATCATTTATTGCGAGTAAAGAATGGGAAATAAAATAAATGTATTGGTAACTGGTGCTGGGGGAGCAGGCGTTGGGTCACAAGTTATAAAAGCCTTGAGGATAGCAGATACTCAATATAATATTGTGGCAACGGATGTAACAAACGCTAGTTCCATATTTAGTCAGGCAGATAAGTCTTATGTCGTGCCGCTTGCTAACGATAATGACTATATCCCTAAATTATTAGAGATATGTGAGAAGGAAAAGATTCTAGCGTTAGTTCCAGGTTCAGAACAAGAATTGACACGAATATCAGAACATAGGGAATTATTTAAAGAACGTGGAATATTCCTTTTAATTAATGATACTAATATTGTCAAACTTTGCATGAATAAGTGGGAAACTTACAAATTCTTACTGGATAATGGTTTCAATGTCCCTAAAACGGCAATAACAGATGATGAACGTGTTATTGGAGGTGCAATAAATTTACCATTGATTGTTAAACCAATGAGTGAAAGTTTTGGTTCGTCAAATGTGTATATAGCCCAAAATTATGATGAAGCCTTTTTCTTTATTAAATATTTAATGAAACAAGGGATAAAGCCGTTAGTCCAAGAGTATATTGGTTCGTGTGATGATGAATATACTGTCGGTGTTCTTACTGATATGGTAAACGGTGAACTAATAGGTTCAATCGCATTGAAAAGGAATATTTCAACGGGTCTATCTAATCGCCTTAAAATTAAGAATAGATGTTCTATCGAAAAACATTCCGAAATATTAGCAATCTCATCTGGTGTATCTCAAGGAGAATTTAATATTTATCCTGATGTAAGAGAATACTGCGAAAGAATTGCCTTAAAACTCGGTAGTAAAGGTGCTATGAATATCCAATGTCGGAAATATCGGGGTAAGGTGTATCCATTTGAAATAAACCCTCGCCATTCTGGTACTACCTATTTAAGGGCTATGGTTGGATTTAATGAGATAGATATATTAATAAGGAAACATATATTAAATAAAGAAATATCCAATATTAATTATAGAATAGGAAATGTTGTACGTGGGACTGCTGAATATTTGGTCTCTATTTAGTATTGGGAATATTGAATATTTGTGATAGAATGTATGTATAGGTGTATTGCGTGAAATTAGTTTTGACATGTGGAACTCGGCCTGAATTTATAAAGATGTCACCTATTATCAAAGAGTGTGAGAGACAAGATATTGACTATTTCATCCTACACACAGGTCAACATTACTCATATAACTTAGATGGTGTATTCTTTAAACAACTAGGATTACCTAACCCGAAATATAATCTAGGTATCAACGAAACCACTTATGCGGGTCAATTCTCCAAGATGGTCAATGGAATAAGTAAAGTATTAACACAGGAGAAACCGGACGTTATTATTGTTGAAGGTGATACTATAAGTGCTATATCTGGTGCTATTTCAGCTCATAACTTAAATATAAAAGTTGGTCATGTTGAAGCGGGATTAAGAAGCTATTATTCAGGTATGCCTGAAGAGATAAACCGGATTATTATAGACCATATATCCGATAGGTTATTTGCCCCAACAGAGAAAACCAAGCAGATTCTCATAGCTGAAGGAATATGTGGGGATAAGATTGATGTCACTGGGAATACAATTGTTGACGCAGTATATCAGAACTTAGATAAATTAGAGAAAATTAATGGATTATATATAAGGAAAAGAGGTTATATTCTTTTAACACTTCATCGGCAAGAGAACGTTGATAATGTGGAACGATTCAGGGATATATTGGATGGATTAGAATTAGTAGCTCGTACATTTGGAATCCCAATTATATATCCGATACATCCACGTTCTAAGAAGATGATTGAGTATCATAATTTAAAGGCTGGCTTTCTTAAAATCATAGAGCCAGTGGATTATTTCCAATTTTTATTGTTAGAACAAGATGCAAGACTTATATTTACTGATTCTGGCGGTGTTCAGGAAGAGAGTTGCATCTTGGGTACGCCATGTGTAACTCTGCGTGATAATACTGAACGCCCTGAAACAATAGAAGTTGGGGCGAATATCTTGGCGGGGACTGAACCCAATAGAATATTGGCAGTATCTCAATTAATGATTAATAAACAATGTGATTGGTTTAATCCTTTTGGCGATGGAAAGACTGGAGAAAGAATAGTTAATATATTAAAGGAGAGCTATGGAAAATAATCAAGTCAAAGAGAGTATGTTAATAGACCCTACTGACTCAACTAGAAAATGGGATGTTGAGATTGATAGTGGTGGGGTAATTAAGAAAATGACAGAGCAAAAAACCATCCAAGATGTAAGGCGAAGTAATCCTTCTGATATTTTAGTTACAGGAGGGTTAGGTTTTGTTGGCTCAAATCTTGTTCCTGAATTGCAAAGTCGTGGGCATAACGTAAAGATTTGTGATTTGATGAACTCATCTAAAGAAAATTATATTCGTTGTGATATAACAAAGTTTGACCAATTAGAGCGACTATTTAAACATAATAGATTTGAGTATGTCTATCACTTAGCGGCTGAATATGGTCGCTGGAATTGTGAGGATTATGACGAAAATGCAATCATAACAAATATCGTAGGAACTCGTAATATTCTTAAAATGCAGAAGCGTTATGGATTTAAATTAATCTTTTTCTCAAGTGCGGAAGTCTACGGTGATTTCGGTGGTGTAATGACTGAATCAGTCATGGATAATGTAGCTATAAGACAGTTGAATGAATATGCGATTGATAAGTGGCATGGTGAATTAATGTGCTTATCTTTTGCGGAGATGTATGGTAATCAGGTTGTGCGAGTCAGGCCGGGTTGCATGTACGGAATACACGAATATTATCATCCTTATAGAGGCGTGATTCCTGTATTTATATATAAAGCCTTAATGAATGAGCCGTATACAGTTTATTTAAATCATAGACGTATCCATGATTATATCGTGGATTCTTGTCGGACTTACGCTAATATCGTAGATAATTTCAAGCCAGGTGAAGTATATAATGTCGGTGGCAAACGAGAGTGGGAGCATGATATTAAATACCTATCTGATTTAGTATTAAAAACAGTTGGCCGAAAAGATAATAATGTGAAATATCTTGAATTAGAGCCGTTTACAACAAGGCATAAAACACTTGATTCTAGTAAGGCGATACGTGATTTAGGCCATAACCCGTCTACTCCCTTAGAAGATGGGATTGTTAAAACAGTTGAATGGATGAAGAATATATATGGGAGGAAGGATTAATGCCAGTTATTAGTAGGGTAGTATTAAAACATGAGCAGAAGTGCGCAAAATGTAAGAAAACCTTAAATGTTAATGAAGTAGTAGTAAAGGATAGAATCTCTAAAATTGAGGTTCAGAGAGATAAAGATGGTAAAATTATTAAACATATAAGACATCCTGAGAGACCTACTATATATTATCATTTAAAAGATAATTAGAGATGTATAAGTTGGACAGTCTTTTAAGGCAAGAACTTATTGACGGTAATGTTAAATTAGGTGTTTGGGGTTGTGGTTATATTGGATTAACCACAATGATCGCATTTGCTAAAGAAGGGATTTATTGTGTTGGATATGATACCAATCCGCAAGTCATAGAATCATTAAAACGTGGCGAGATTCATATTCCCACGTTAGACTATTGGCTTGGCTATAAGCCAGATGCACAACTACTTAGTATGATTCAAGTGACTAATGATTGGCATGATATGCTTTCCAAAGATATTAAAGTTCACCTTATTGCAATCCCTACGGAAAAAGATGGTGAACCATATGCCGAACCGCTTAAAGAGGTGGTCGATAAACTACTAAAGCGTAAATCCAATAGGATTAATCCTGATTTGGTAGTTATCGAAAGTACATTAACCCCAGGTATGTTTGATAATCTTGTCATTAAATCAGTTGAATCAACTGGCAAATTTATTGGAGGTGATGTGTTAGTTGGTATAGCACCACGAAGAGACTGGTTCGATTCGCCAGATAAGAATCTTAAGACATTAACTAGGGTTATCGGCGGAACAGATACGCATACATCGGATGTAATGAAGGATGTATTAAGTATAATATGCGACCATTTAATAGTTGCACGTGATACTCATATTGTGGAAATGGTTAAGGCGGTAGAAAACAGTATACTCCATGTTTGTGCAACATATGCGAATCAACTCGCCAAAGCATATCCCGATATAGATGTTGGGGAAGTGTTGCGATTAGCAGGAACGCATTGGAGAATCCCTACTTATTATCCGTCTGTAGGGACTGGAGGATATTGTATACCTTTATCAAGTAAGTATATAAGAGATGGGGCAACTATCCCTGAATATTTAGGGATTACGGAAGAAGTTATAAAATCAGATACAAACCAGCCGTCATTTATTGTAGACGTAATGCGGAAGAAAACAAAAGGTAATATTGGAATATTAGGATTAAGTTATAAGCGGGATTTAAAAGTGCATACACTTTCTCCTGCGGTTAAAATAATTAAAGAATTTAAATTACTTAAGATAGGGGTTAAAGTATTTGACCCCTATTATACAGATGAAGATGTAATGAAAATCGTTGGGGTGGAAACTTTTAAATATCCAGAAGATTTATCTCAGTTTGCTGGAATTATTATAGTTCCACCGCATAGGTTATTCGGGCAAACCCCGAAGCGTGTTTTATTTAAGTATCTTAAACAAGGCCAATTTATACTCGATAATGAAGGTATATGGGGAAAATGGCGCGAAGACTTTGTAAAAGCTGGGATAGAATATCATAGAGTTGGGGATAAAGGGTGGTGTTTATGAACTTTGGCATAGCGGACATAGACCAACAATTTGGTGGGCATAAACGGCGTTATGTTTGTGGTATGATGATTGACCAAAATGGTGTTCCGCAAGCCCCTTTCTTTAGATAGGGGGATAAGGAACTAGTATTATATAGAACATGGCAGTATAATATAATACATGGCTAGGGAGTTTCATTCAAACAATAATGTAGTTTATTCTTGTATATATCATGTAATCTGGTGTCCGAAGTATAGAAGAAAGGTGTTGGTTGGACAAGTAGAATTGAGATTAAAAGAGATTATCAATGATGTTTGCCAAGAGTATCGAGGTGCTATTCAGGAGATGGAAGTGATGCCGGACCATGTTCATCTGGTGATTGAAGTAGACCCGCAATATGGAATACATCGGTTGGTAAAACAAATAAAAGGGCTATCCTCTCATATTTTACGGCAAGAGTTTAAATACTTAAGAACTCGTTTACCAACACTTTGGACAAACTCATACTTTGTAGCAACGGTGGGAGGCGCACCTTTAGCAATACTCAAGCAGTATGTGGAGAATCAAAAGTATGTATGAAGTCCATAAACTAAAATTAGATAAAACCAACCAATTAGATACTTTGGCAATTACATCGGGCGAATTGTATTCCCGAACCCTAGTTTCCTTTTGGCGGGCTGTGCGAAAACATAACCTGTGGCTAAAACCATCCTCAATGATGCGTTGGCAGAATAGCGGCCAACTTCATACCCACAGTGCGGATGCTGTAGTCCAATCTTTCTATTCATCTCTTAAATCGTGGAGAGTATTGCGGAAGATAGACTCGGATGCTAAGCCGCCAAAGAGACGCAGACGATTCTTTAAAGTCCAATGGAAAAACTCGGCAATTCGTCTCAATGATGGGTATCTTATACTATCCAATGGTAGAAATAATCTACCTCTAATAGTTGCTTGGAAATGGACACTCCCAACATTTGTTGAGTTGGGATGGAATGGCAGCGGTTATGAACTACGGGCTATTTATGCTATTAATCCTATTGATAGGCCTATTGGTATTAAAGTCGCCGGAGTAGACCTCGGAGAGATACATCTAGCAGTTACCCATGATGGGGAAGACTGCCGTATCTACAATGGTCGATATCTGCGTTCTGTGAAACGTTACCAGAACAAGAAAAAGGCAGAAATCAGCGCTCGGTTAGACCGCATGAGTAAAAATTCCAGACGGTATAAGCATCTCAAACATAGTAAAGTAAGAACTCTTAAAAAACTAGATAACCAGATTAACGATATTTTGCACAAACAGACCACTAAACTTGTCTCTACACTGTATGAAGCAGGTGTAAAGACGGTGGTTATTGGCGATGTGCGGGATATCAGAAAAGGTCTGGATTATGGTACGAAAGCCAACCAGAAGATACACCAGTGGCTCTTTGGTCGGATACGCTGGATGATATCTTACAAGGCAGAGCGGCTTGGCATGGAGGTTATGCTACAAGAGGAAGCCTACACCTCTCAAACGTGTCCGATGTGCGGTAAACACAATAAACCCAAGGATAGAAACTACCGATGTTCCTGCGGATTTAGCTATCATCGGGATGGTCTTGGGTCATACAATATCCGAGCCAAGTATCTTGGGGAATTAGAAACTCCCCACGTAGTAGGGGCTATGATGTCCCCCACTGGAGTACGATATGTACTCTAGCGTTGCTCGCAATATCAGCGAGAAAGAATCCCCTGCCTTTAGGCATGGGGAGAACGTCAATATAGAGTAAGAAAGCACAAGAATAGTAGGTGTTCACTTTAATTTTGCAGGAATTAAAATTGGAAAATAAAGAGGCAATTAAGCAATATTGGGACAACGAACCTTGTGGAACAAGGAATATTCCTTATCCTATTGGCTCCTTCCCCTATTTCCAAGCAATAGAGAATAGACGTTATAAATTAGACCATATAACAGAAAAATATAATTTAATAGATTATAAGGGGAAGCATCTACTTGAAGTAGGCTGTGGTATTGGGACTGATTTAGTCCAGATATCTCGTACTGGTGCTTATGTTACAGGAATGGATATATCCCCGAAATCTGTTATGATGGCTAGGGAAAATCTCCGGTTATTCCAATGCGACGGGACAGTGATTGAGGGTGATGCGGAAAACATACCGTATAAGGATTGTTCTTTTGATGTAGTGAAATCTTGGGGCGTGATTCATCATTTATCGAATCCCGATAAAGCGATAAGTGAAATACATAGAGTATTGAAGCCGAATGGTGAAGTGTGTGTCATGTTATACCATAAACCATCCTTAGTTGTTTTACAGATGTGGCTTGCCTTTGGTTTATTTAGATTAAAGCCACTCCGTAGTATAGAAGACATATTAGCTAATCACCATGAGAGTTTAGGGACAAAAGCGTACACTGTTAAACAAGTCAGGGATATGTTTTCGGCGTTTAAGAACCTTAAAATAGATTTAAGGGCGACATCATATGACTTACGTTATTGGAGAGATAAATATTTCCCATCATGGATGGTTAAATTAGTTCCACGCCAGTTAGGATGGTATGTAATTGTGCAAGGTCAAAAGAGTTGATATGCGAGCACTCTATTCTATGGTCTTTGGGGCACGAGGCTTGGCATTTCGTATTATCATTGTCATTCTCATTGGTACTGGGATTGGTAGTTTACTCCCTGAAATTGGTACTATCGCGGGATTTCACATGGGGATTTGGCCGCATATATTTAACTCAGTATTTCTTATTCTCGGTGGGATTTGCATTGGTGTGGCATTTTATCTTGGATATAGAAAACGTAGCATATAGTTTGCAATTTTGGTGGTAATCCTATGTTTCAGCGTTTAAAATTAAGGATTAAAAAGAAAAAGAAAGATGGTGTTCCCTTAACTGAAAAAACATTGCGCCAAATAATGAATGAAGAACTAGAAACATATATTAAGGAAGAGGACTTACGGGAATATCTACAGACTATAGAGAAAGATAAACATAAAAAGCAGTTATGGGATTCATTATCACCGCGAGTAAAACTAAAATTGTTGCGATATGCCCTAGTGAAAAAAGGAGGCAAAGATGCCCAAAATAAATAAAGGCAAACATGATAAATGTAAAAGTGGGGATAAAGATACTAATGCCACTTGGTTAAGAACTCGCAAGAGAGTTCGGCGAAAATTATTGAAGATATAAAGTATGAGTAGTAACATCACTACATTTGAGGTTTGTGTTCTTGTAAGAAAACAAGGGGCATATCATTTCTCGCATTATTTAGGAATGTATCTACATGACCAGATTACCAGAACATTCCACTTTGATAGACGGACTCATAAACAGGCGGTAAAGGCCGGGGAAAAACGTGGCCGTGTATTATCATGCCAAAAAGTAAATGTGGATAAGATGCGTGGCGATGCATCAATGTTTATGCCGAAATACGGGGAGGGCAACCCTTATCCAGATGCTATTGCGATGGACGAATTAATCTGGCAACATAAACCTATGATAAGGGCAGAAAGAATCCAGAATCAAATCAAAGATAAAAAGGAATTGACTTAAATATTGATGTGAGGTATAATAAGTGTGTGCAAGTAAGTAGGTGATTAAAATGGCAAGTAAGGTTAAAAAAGAGAAAAAAGATAAGAAGATATATTCATGTTGGGCATGTGGCTCAGAACACACCGTGCGGCATGGCTTTAACGTGACAAAATCAGGGAAATACCCTCGCAGGAAATGCCAAAATTGTGGCACGACCTTTTATGAAGAAGATGCCGAAGTTAGAAGGGGTGAGAAATGAACTATTTAGCATTATGGATAGCAATTGGGGTATTTATTATTTGTTTTATCATTGCCTCGGTAATTTCACGAGGGCATAAAACGTATTATAAGATATATCTAGCTAATAATGATACGTTGCGAGGATTTAGAACGGGATGGGATAAACTGTGGCGGTCTGATGAATCAGGAATTATGGTGTTCCACTTAGATGATGGGAAATCTACTCGTATATCAAAACATTGGATAATCAAGATTGAAGAGGAGTAATCAATGCCCGAAGAAATGACTTTAAACACTTGGATAAAGATACCTTATACGGATGAGCAGAAGATAGACCTCGCTAATCAAATTGTAGAAGCCGAAGCAAGTATTATCGGGACAACTGAAGAATTAAAAGGTATCCAAGATGAATACAAAGATAAAATCAAAGGCTTCCAAGTAGAGTTACATGAATGTGCTTCTAAATATCGTAAAGGATACGAGGAGGTACAAAAAGAATGCTTTGTTAAATATGATGGTGATAAAGCTATTTTCACGGATAAAGAGACAGGCGAAATATTAGAAGAGAGAGAATTAACTGAGGCCGAGCAGATGAGATTGTCTGGTAAAATAGTTGATGCGGAAGATGTAATCAGGCAAGCGAGTGAGGAGGATTAGGCAAAGTGGCAAATTGGGCAATGATGCAATTATTACATTCCAAAGAGTGTATGGAATTGACTTTTAAATGGAATACTATTCAACCCCTTATGACGGATGAAAAACAGTCACGAGAAACAAAGAGGAAGATATTATGTGGTATGGTGGATTCTTTATCTGATAAGACATTTAATTTGGAACCGATTGCAGAAAAGATTATAACAGTAATAAATATGAAAGAGGATGTCTGTAAGGAATATCCAAATAGCGAAGCACAGGTTAAAGGGATACTAGAGTGGCTTCCCAGAATTATAAAATATAGGGGTATGTTGTTAGATAAAGTTAAAAATAACCGTAAACAATATGGGTTGGAAGTATAAGGAGATTAAATATGACGATAAGACCACCTGAGCCACCTTTAAGAGATACAGATATTGGAGAAGAAGAATTAGACCCCATGATGCCACCTCCAAGTTCTAGTTCGGGGCGTTCTCGTTTTAGTTTTGGGAATATTAAGATGGGCGACACTGGGAAAATATTATTAATATCAGCATTAGTAACTGTGTTGGTGCTAGGTGTAATGTCTTACGCTGGTAAAGGCGGTTTTTTTGTTAATAAGACTGACTTTACCAAGAATATGGGCGATATAGTTAGTGCATTAGATAGTACATCAGCAATCGCACAGGCGGCTAAGTCTAATGTTGATACAGCTATACAAAGTATACCTGGACAGGTAAGCAGCCAAGTTACGCAAAAGACGAGTGATTGGGAAAGTCGTTTGTCCCAGATAAGTTCTCGTCTATCTACCTTGGAGTCTTCTACTCAATCTAATACGAATAAGATTAATGAGGTATCATCCCAATTAAATACTGAGATATCAAAACTAAAAGCCGAATTTCAGGCTACTCAAAATGAGTTAGAGTCAAGTAATGAGGAATTTACAACTGAGATTAATGGTAAACTTTCTGAAATGTCGGCGAATATAACTGCATTATTGGCTAGGATACAAACGTTGGAGAATCAGGCGGTAGTATCGGCTGTTACAGTTAGTGATGTTCTACATACATTATCAATAACATCTGGATATATAATTAAAAGTAGTGACAATGCTTCTGATATTCCTATATTGAATGTAACGAATAATAGTGCAACAAATAAAAATATTCAGGTGAGATTAGTATTAATAAATAAGAGTGGTGGTTCTATTAATGTTACTAACGCTACAATGAAAATTGGGGATACAGTGCTATCAACACCTATTACAGGTACTACATCCATAGCGAATGGAGGCCCAATTATATTCCAACTAACCGTTCCTGTTGGTGCAGGAGGAATTGGGATTTGGCCGGGAATAACAACTATTTTAACATATGATAATAATTTAGCATCTTATATTTGGGATGCACAATGGAGTATTCAACCATGAAAAAATATCAATGGTATAACCCTGAATTAAAAAAGAAAGCTAATCAATACGATTGGATAATGTACGGATTTGCAGCGGTTGCTATTATAACTAGATTACTTTGGGATAAGATAAACGGATGGTTATTACTCCTATTACTTATTGGTGCTGGCGTATTTTTTATCTTGTCATGGAGAGTTAAAAGCCAAGACACTAAATTAAAGGCTACGGCAAAAGCGAAAATGGCAGAGAGTAGGAAGAATGGGCTATCAGTATAAAGTACGATATACAATAGGGGAAGAGAAAAAGACGTTTATCAAAACGGCTGAGAAAACCCCGCACTTTAGTGCTGGGGATGAATCAGGCTATTGACATAGGTGTAGACAAATGGTATGCTGTAAACATGAAATACGAGCATTCAAGGAATCAGGTGTATCTCTTGAACTACCATTTTGTTTGGTGTCCAAAGAGACGGCGTAAGGTATTAGTTGGAAATATAGCACAAAGATTGCGAGGGATATTAGAACAAGTAGCGATGGAGAAGCGGGTGAAGATATTAGCTCTTGAAATTCAACCTGACCATCTGCATTTGTTTGTGTCTTGCTATCCGCAGATAGTAGTTCACAATCTCGTCAAGGCTTTCAAAGGACGCAGTTCAAACATCCTACGCAAAGAGTTCCCGAATCTTCTCAGATTACCTTCGTTGTGGACTAATAGCTACTTCGTGTCAACGGCTGGCAATGTATCTAGTGAAACAATTAGAAAGTACATAGAAGCACAAGCAACGGTATGAAAAAGTCCTTCAAATATCGCTTACTGGGGAATAAGCAGACCTTCACTAGGGCTGACGAGTGGCTACTACTATGTCAGAGACTATATAATGTGGCTTTGGAACAACGAATCAACATATACCGTCAAAGAAAAGAAACAATCTCTTGTTACTCACAGATTAACCAACTTCCAGAATTACGAGCCGAGTTCCCTGAATATCAGGCTGTAGGTTCTCAGGTGCTTCAGGATGTGATTGAGCGATTAGACAAAGCCTACAAAGCTTTCTTCC
>Ga0172381_10000097_pt1 | contig 96499 bp, 110 predicted proteins | sample Leawel6488metaG_FD_119754 | JGI IMG/M metagenome (GOLD analysis project Ga0172381, IMG submission 119754) | Leachate microbial communities from a municipal landfill in Southern Ontario, Canada - Leachate well 64-88 metaG | ecosystem: Engineered > Solid waste > Landfill > Unclassified | place...
ATCCGGTAAAATTAAAAAATGAAATTGACAAAAAAATCAAGAAAATCAAATCAATGCAAAAGTAAGAAAATAAATGTCCCAACGAGCGGGCTCATAGTCAGGTTTTTAAATGTCTAAATGCGGGTATTGAAATTGAAATTGCAATGGATTCAGCTCTTCAATCCTAAATGGTGGTTGATTGCTCTCTTTTTTTTAAAAAACACCGCCCCGCATTTTGCGGGGCGTTTTGATACAAAATTACTTATACTTTAAGACATTTATTTTTATACAACCCTGCGAGCGCGACCGGCGCGAACACGAGGAATTTTTCAGTAGAAAAATATCCGTGTTGTATAAAAATAAATGTCTTAAAGTATATTATCGATTAAAAAAACTTATTGGCTACTATCGCGCATTCTTTTTATTTCCATTTTCTTCCAGAAATCAATGCTTTTCTTGAGCCAGACCATTCTTTGGAACGGCGTGGTGTTTTTGACAATATACAGCAAATGCTCGTCAACCATATTTGATTTTTTATTTTTTGCGGTTTTCATATTTTTTGATTTCTTTCAAATTTTGCGCGTCAATCAAATCCTTGGGCCGCGCCAAATCCTCTTTCATTTTTATCAAATCGTCCAAAAAAATTATCGGAATTGCTAAATCGTCAACTTGAATGATTTTTTTATTTTTTAAAATTTGATCAATTCCGGGCAAATTCACCCCGACATCCACCACCTTGAACGGATCTTGAAGATTATAAAAAGACACCACTTTCATATTTTTGGAAAAACCAAACCGCGCCAAAACCTTTCTATCGGTAAAATCGCTTTTTTTGATGGGCGCGCTCGTTTTATAGCCCAATTCCAGCAAAATATCATAAACTTTTTCCAAATTGTCTTGCTCCAAATCAACGATCAAATCCAAATCAATCGTCAACCGTGAAAATCCAAACATCACCACCGCCGCGCCTCCGCAAACCAAGTAGTTGATTTTCGCTTTGTTCAGCGCGCGGAAAACCTCTTCATAGGGAATTATTTCATTTCTCTTGTCCATACTAAAACCATACCCCAATTTTTATCAGTTGTTAATCTTGACAAAATTAAAAAAGTATGCTAAAAAATTTATATGGAGTTAAAATTTACGCAAAAAATGGGATACGCAAAATGTCCCGCCTGTAAAGGAAAAGCGTTCGTACCGAATGCCAATTGCACAAACTATGAACCTTGCACAAAATGCAAAGGCATGGGAAAAATAATAATTATGGTTCAATCAACCAACTATTAGTAAATTTTACTCTTTTTTTCTTACAACGCTACCCCGCATTTTGCGGGGCATTTTGATACAAATGCAAATACAGTTGGAAGAGGTCGCACCCCTGCTCCGCTAAAGCTACACAGGGGAACGACCTCAAATGCGAATGCAAACACAAAAATTACTTCGGCGGTTCAAGTTCTTTGGTTTCAATCAGGACTTCGCGGAGTTGATCCAGATTTTCCAGCACCATGCCCGCGCCGCGGACGACGGTGGTTTTGGGATCTTCCACGGTTTTCACCGGCATTCTTGTTTCTTTGGCGATCAATTCGTCCAAGCCACGCAACTGGCTGCCGCCGCCGCACAAATAAATGCCGTTGGCCATAATATCGGAAACCAATTCCGGCGGAGTTTCTTCAATGGCCATTTTTATTTCGTTAACAATCTGGCGCACCGACTTGTCAATCGCGCGGCGAATCTCGTCTTCGGAAATCACGATCTCTTCAGGCAATCCCGTCACCAAATTGCGGCCGCGCATTTTAAAATCGCGCTTAACCGCTTTTTCTCTTTTATTGCCCGCACCTGCAGTTTTGGCCACACCATTGCTATCCGAAACATAGGCCAAACCAATGCCGATTTTAATGTTTTCGGCCATGCGTTCGCCGATCAAAAGCTTATATTCGTCCTGAACAAACTGCATAATATCTTCACACAATTTGTCGCCGGCGATGCGCAAACTCTTGCCCAAAACAATCCCGCCCAGTGAGATCACCGCAATCTCGGTGGTGCCGCCGCCCAGATCCACCACAAAACTTCCTTGCGCCTCCTGCACCGGCAAACGAATGCCGATCGCCGACGCCATGGGTTCATCAATCAAAAATACTTCGCGCGCACCCGCCGAACGACCCGCATCAATCACGGCTTTCTTCTCCACCTCGGTTACTCCCACCGGCACGCCCACAATCACCCGCGGCCGCATATTGAAAATCAAACGACGCTTGCGGGCCTTTTCAATGAAATAGCGAAACATTTGCTCGGTCACTTCAAAATCCGAAATTACGCCGTGGCGCATCGGCCGCACCGCCGTGATATGGGAAGGAGTGCGCCCCACCATTTTTTTCGCTTCTTCGCCCACCGCCAAAATCTGGCCGGTTTTCTGATTCACCGCCACCACCGACGGCTCAAAAAGCACGATTCCCCGGCCTTGGACATAGACCACCGAATTGGCGGTTCCCAAATCAATGGCCATATCCTCGGAAAACATCTGATTAAATTTTTTCCAAAAATCCATTTTTATTAAAAATTATAATTAGAAATCTCATTCAATCCAACCAGCTTTGCTTCCAGCTCATTCCTTTTTTTAACTTCAATGCTATCCTGCGCCAAAGTTTTTTGGCTCACCACTACCCGCAAAGGCATTCCCAGCAAATCCGCGTCCTTGAATTTCTCCCCGGCCGACTTGCCGGTGCGGTCATCGTATAATACGCCAACGCCGCGATTTTGTAAATCCTGATAAATTTTTTGGCCGGTTTTTTTGATCTTTTGGTTTTCCGCTTCATCCCTTGATTCCAACTCAATCAAATGAACATCAAACGGCGCGATCGCCCGCGGCCAAATAATCCCTCCCTCGTCGCGGCTGGTTTCGGCCACGGTGCCCAGCAAGCGAGTCAATCCAATGCCATAACAACCCATCAGCACCGGCAATTTGCCGCCATCCGCGCCCGTTGCCTCAAAACCGAAAGCGGCGCTGTATTTGGTTCCCAATTTAAAAATATTGCCCACTTCAATGGCTTTTTTCTCGTCAAAATCCGCGGTGCCGCATTCCGGACATTTGGGATACTCCTCTTTTATTTCCTTGTTGACCGTAAACCCGCAATTGCCGCAATGATAAATTATATCCTCGCCCGCGGCAGTAACGGTCTGGAACTCATGCGAATATTTGGAAAAAGTGCCGCCGCTTGCCAATGTCAAAAATGTGATCGGCGCCAACCCGACGGCCTTGAAAATATCAAAGTACGCTTCCTTGACACGTTCGTAATAATCATCGCAATCTTTTTGATCGGTATGGAAAGAATACAAGTCCTTCATCAAAAATTCGCGGCCGCGCAACAAGCCCGATTTGGCGCGCAGCTCATCGCGGAATTTGGTTTGGATCTGATAAATTGCGAACGGAAAATCCTTGTAGGAAAACGCGAATTTTTGCGCCGCCGGCGTAACGATTTCTTCAAGGGTTGCCCCCAAGCCATATTCTTCCCCGCCTTGTCCTTTCACTTTATAAAGAACATCCAATAATTTCCAGCGACCCGTGGTTTCCCAATTCTTTTTGGGCACCAATGCCGGCATCACCACTCGCTGCGCCCCGAGCGCGTCCATCCGATCGGCGATAATTTTTTCAATCTTTTGCAAAACGCGAAACCCCAGCGGCAAAATGGTGTAGACGCCGGCCGCGGCCTTGTCAATAAACCCGCCGCGCAACAGCAATTGCGTCCCCGAGTTGGTCTCGTCGGCGGATATTTCCTTTTGGGTTTTGGTGAAAAGTTGAGATTGCAGCATAGAAATGCAAAATTGAAAAATCAAAATGGAAAATGACAATGTAAAATTAAAAAATATAAATGCTGCAATATTTTACATTTTTAATTGTCATTTTGATTTTTGATATTTACATTTTAAATTTAAAATAATCGTCTCACATCTTGTATCGTCACAATAATCGCAAACAGCATCAGCGCGCCGAAAAAAACCAGCGTCAAGTTTTGTTCAATCTTTTCCGAGACCGGCTTGCGACGGATGGCTTCAATCAATAAAAACATCAGCCGGCCGCCATCCAGCGCCGGAATCGGCAATGCGTTAAACACCGCAAGATAAACCGAAATCATCGCCACGAATTGCAAATAATAACTCATCCCCATTTCGGCCTGCTTGGCCATCATGCCCATTATCCCCACCGGCCCCACCATTTGCGCTCCGGCCGGCAAACCCTTATGGCTGGCCAAACGGCCGATAATCTGTCCCCAACCGTCAAAAACGCCCAAGGTCATATTCCAGGTTGCCGTAAATCCGTTGCCGATTGCCTGCCACCAAACATAGGATTTTTGCGCCGCGCGCATCAGGCCGATTCCCATTGCGCCTTCGCCGTCCGGCGGGTTCTGGCGCGGCGATAATGTCGCTTCCAATGTTTGCTCGCCTCGTTTTATTCCCAACAACAATTCTTTGCCCGCGCCCGCGGCGGCAATTTCCTGCACCTGCGCTACTTTGTTGATCGTCTGTGGCTGGCCATCCTGACCCTTCAATTTAACCGTTTCAATGATGTCGCCCATTTGCAATCCCGCGGCCAGCGCCGGCGAGTCCGCGGAAACCGAAATTATCTGCACTTTGGCATTGGCGGCCGGATCATTATCATCCACCGCCTCAATCGCGCCCGACATATAAACACCGCTCAAAATTATCACCGAGATCAACCAAAACGAAATCACGCCCGCGGCAATAATTATCATCCTTTGCCAGATCGGCTTGGAACCAAAACTGCGCGGATCGCTTTTGTCGGCGCTATCCTCGCCCTGCAATTTAACGAACGCGCCCGCCGGAATCCAGTTGATGGAATAAAGCGTTTCGCCGATCTTTTTACCCCAGATCCGCGGCGGCAAAAACATCCCGAATTCTTCCACCTTGACCCCGAATTTGCGCGCAAACGCAAAATGCCCCAACTCGTGAAGCGTAATCAAACCAATCAAACTGAAAAAAACAAGTAAAATAGTTGACAACATTAATTTCGAATATCGAAATCCGAATATCGAAACAAATTCTAATTTTCAAAAAATAAATGCCCAAAACAAAATGCTTTGTTTTTTTGTTTTAAACATTCAAATTTTGAAAATTCGTGCTTGTTTCGGATTTCGTGCTTCGTGCTTCGGATTTTATTTTTTATTCGGCGATCTCCTTCTTCTTTCTCTCTCCGGCTTCATCAATCTTCTTGCCGTAGCTGTCAATCATTTTTTGAAGTTCGTCTTTGGCCTTGAATTTATCGTCCTCGCGCACCTCGCCTTCCCGTTCCAGTTTCTGAACCATAGACCACGCCTCGTCGCGCGCGCGGCGCATGGCCTGGCGCGTATCTTCTTCCACTTTGGAAATCACTTTCATCAGCGTTTGGCGGTATTCCCCGGTCAGATCCGGCATCGTAATGCGAATCACCGCACCTTCGGCCGCCGGCGACAAGCCCAACTGCGAAGCCGCAATCGCTTTTTGTATCGGTTCAAAATACGACTTATCCCACGGCTGCACCACAATCTGGCGCGGTTCGGGCACCGAAATCATCGCCAATTGTTTCAACGGAAATTTCTGGTCAAAGCAATCCACCACCAAATCTTCAATGATGGACGCGCTCGCTCGCCCGGTATGAATTTTCCCTAATTCCCGATCCAAATAAGTCATCGCCTTATCAAACTCCGGCACCATTTTTTTAATCACCTCTTTGTATTCCATATAATTATCTTAAATGTAAAATCCCAAAACCCAAAACCAAATGTTAAATCTAAAATCTTTCAATCCGATAAATACGAATATTCAAAATAACCGGATTATTGAATTTTGAATTCAGTTTTGACATTTGGGTTTTGCGCTTTGACATAATTTAATATACCACACCCTCCCTTATTGTTAATCTTGACAAATAATAATAAACATTATATTATAAAAAAAGTGATTTGCATGAACGACAAAACTCAAATTCTTGCGGTTTTGAAAGACGCCGCAAAAAAGTGCGAGGAACTCGAGGTTGAAGCAAATTTCTTGCTTCTTAATCACGATGAAATGAAAAAAGTCCTTATAGAGAGAGCTAATATAATTATCAATCTCCCCGCCGAAATCAGAAAAGTTTCGAGTGATAAATCTTTATTAATTGAGATTGGCGATCTTGCCAATTTGGCAATATTGGCAAGAAATATGGCTAAAAATTCAAAAGGTCTTTTCGGCCTAATGGTAATGCTTACGCCACACGAAGCTAAAACGGGAGATCCAAATTTTTTGGAGGAAATCATCCAAAAACTTGAGAAAGAATAGCTCTCTTTTTCTTTTATTTTATAAACGCCCAAATTACAAATCCAGCATAAAGCTCTCCACGGCTACGGCTAAGCGCGGGTTGGCGTTTGTCGTTTGCAGAGCCACGCTCAATTCGTGGATTTTTTTTATTTCAGGGTAATGTCCAGGCGGCTACCCAAAGCAATGGCGATTTTTCGCAAAAACAAAAACGATGGGTTGTAGTTGCCCGATTCCAGTCGGGAAATCGCCGCCTGCTTGGTGCCGATTTTTTCCGCCAATTCTTTCTGCGTCATCCCCTTTTTTATTCTTTTTTCAATCAACATTTTAGCCAATTCAAACTCCGGCTCAAGCTTATCGTATTCCTCCTTGATTTTTTTGTTTTTTAATGCTTCTTTTTTAAATTGTACAAAAGTTTGCATTTCCATAGTTTTATGCTTACGAATACTATATAACATATATGTTATTGACCGGTCAAGTCCCTCAACCGCAATAACGCCAGCTCAATATCTTTTAATGGTATCTTGTCGGATTTCTTAACAAACCCGTGGGGCAATGATATTCCTCCCTTGATAAAGACGCATAAAATCCTTACTTCCCGCCGACCGCGGATTCGCAATTCATACAATTCTTTGTTAATTTTCTTGCAGTGCGGCATTTTTAACATTGCTCCAAACTTCTCAAGCAACTCTATATTTCTCAAAATCTTGGCAAAGGTTGCTTCGTCAAGTGAATAAATAAACTCCTTGACTGGTTTTATCACCATAACTATGGTTTTATTGTCTTCCATAATTTTTCTACAAATCCAGCATAAAACTCTCCACGGCTAAGCGCGGATTCGCGTTTGTCGTTTGCAGAACCACGCTCAATTCGTGGATTTTTTTTAATATCCCGCTGATTTTCTCCGGCACCGCTTTGCGGGGGTCCAACCCCCGCATTTTATCGTCGTTTATTTGCGGGGGTTGGACCCCCGCAACATTCAAGCGCTCCAACAACAGATTGCGGAAATGGAATTGCCAGATTTCCATGATTTCGTTTAAATTCATTTCCGGATTTTCGCTGTCGGTGATCTTTTTGGCGTAGGCGAATTTTTCCGGCAGTTCGGCGGCAATAATTTGCGCGAATTCCTTGGCGGCGGCTTGCCATTTTTTCAGTCCAACCGGATCGCGCAAAAAGTCGGCCAAACGGCCGGGACGGCCAAACGACAGCTTGACGATCTCGCTTATTTCCGCTTCGTCAATTTTAATGTTGTTTTCCGCGATATAAACTTTGACGAATTTTCCCATTTCCTTATCGGTTGCAAAATTGAATTGCAAAATTTCCGCGCGGGAACGGATGGTCTCCAAGAGCCGCTGCGAATTGCGAGTAATCAAAATTATCAGCGCGTCGCCGGGCGGCTCCTCCAATGTCTTCAACAAACAATTTTGCGCTTCCCCATTCATCAATTCCGCGTCGTCAATGATGGCGGCTTTATAAGTTCCCATCGCCGCGGTCAGCGAAAGTTTTTTGATCAATCCGCGAATCTGATCCACAGTGATTTCTTCGGCCAATTTGCCCGTTTTTTGATCAACCAAGGGCGCCACAAAAGAAAAATCCGCATAAGCGGTTCCTTCGCCAAGCGCGGCGCCCAAAATTTGCGACAGCCAGTCCAACGCAAACCGCTTTTTGCCGATTTTGGCCGGTCCGGAAAATATGTGGGCATGACTCAATCGCCCGCCCTCCCGCGCCGCTTCCAAAAATTGGAATTGTTTTTGATGACCAACTATCATAAAAGTGTAAAGCTAAAAGCGAAAAGCTAAAAGCGAAATTTGTATTTTTACTTTACGCTTTTTGCTTTACACTTTACGCTCCCCTATTTTTTGACCATTATGCTCTTCTTGTAGAAATCCAAATTTTCCAACACCGCGCCCGTGCCTTTGGCCACGCAAAGCAACGCGTTATCAGCCAAGGTGCAGGGCACGCCGATGGAATTGCTCACCAATTCAGCTAAGTTGGCCAGCAAACTGGAACCGCCCGCCAGCACCATCCCCTTGTCCATAATATCGGCGGAAAGTTCCGGCGGGGTTTCGCGCAAAACCGCTTTGATCGTTTGCGTAATCTCGGCCAGGGAATCCTGCACCGCCTCGCTCACTTCGTTGGAATTAATTTTTATGTTGCGCGGCAATCCGGTTACCAAATCGCGGCCGCGAATCTCCAATATTTTGGGATCTTTTTCGGGAATGGCCGTGCCGATATTGATTTTAATGTCTTCGGTGGTTTGATCGCCGATGGCCAAATTGTGCTTGCGCTTCACATAATCGGCAATTGCAACATCCATTTTGTCGCCGGCCACGCGCAGCGATTGGAAATTAACGATCCCGCCCAACGAAATCACCGCCACTTCGGTGGTGCCGCCGCCGATATCAACAATCATATTCCCCGAACAAGAATGAATGGGAATGCCCGCGCCGATCGCCGACAATATCGGCTCTTTGCACAAATAAACCGCCTTGGCGCCCGCGTTCATTCCGGCCTCAATCACCGCGCGCCGCTCCGTGGAAGTGATACCCGCCGGCACGCTGATCACCAATTCGGGCTTGAAAAAATGAAATTTACCCGACACCTTGTTGATAAAATATTTAATCATCGCCTGGGTCACGACAAAATCGGCGATTACACCATCTTTCATCGGGCGATAAACCCGAATGGTATCGGGCGTGCGGCCGATCATTTCATTGGCTTCGCGCCCCACCGCCAAAATTTTATTCTCGTCCAAATCAACCGCCACCACCGACGGCTCCTGCAAAACCACCCCTTTTTTCGGGACGAACACCAACGAATTCCTTGTTCCCAAATCAATTCCGATTTTCATAAAATCAACTATTAACCATTTACCCTTAACTATTAACTGCATTTAACATTTTTCCGATTCGGTCAATGGTTAACAGTCAAAGGTTATTTTTTGTTCTTTCACTCTATCCCATTCTTCGGTTTTTGGCAACAAAAAACCAGGTGATGACCGTTACCGCCAAAACCACCGCCCCGCCCAAGAAAAACAAACCCCGATAACCCAACGGGCCGATGAGCAGGCCCGCGGTCAATGAACCCAGCGCAATTCCCAGCGGCGAAAAAATGGTATCAAACGCGCCCGCCTCTTCGGGAGAGGCGAGGCTCGCCCGCGGGCGGCCCGCCTCTTCGGGATCTTTTTCCATTTTGCGCGCCACCAGAGATGACCGGCCGGCCTGGCAAACAAACCCGCCCGCGCCCCGGAAAAAATCAAGCGCAAACACCGCCGCGAAATTAAACAGCGCCAGCGGAATGGCAAACAGCATGGAAAACAATCCCGACATGGCCGCGCCCGCCATAATGCTTTTTTCATTGGCATCCTTTTGGCGCGGCCGGATAAATATTATATAGGCAACCGAAAAAAACGCCGACGCCCAAGCGGTGTAGGCGATCACCGATCCTTGGCTCCACGCCAACTCGTTTTTTAAAAAGAGAATAAAAAACGCCGCGAACAGGCCGTTGGCCCAAAGTCCGGCAAATGAAATCGCCAAGCCGGGCGCCAAACGCGGAGTCACCGCGCGCGCCAGCAAATTGAGCCATTTTTTGCGCCAAACGCCCAAAGAAATGGCGCGGCCGCCCCTGGCCGCGGCGATTTTCCACAATTTGACCGCCGCCCACATGGCCGCGGCCAAAGTCATCGCCACCGCCAGCGCAAACACCGGCACAAACCCAACGCGCCAAATAATGATTCCGCCGATCGCCGGCGCGATCGCATCGGCCCAAAACGGCGCGTTGTAAAACCACGAAAATCCCCGCTCCACATTGGCCGAAGGATATGCCATCAACAATATGCGCGAACCGGTGAAAAACAGCGATGCCGACACGCCCAACATTATCTGCCAAAAAAAGAACAGCCCGCGGCTGCCGTCAACCACCATCATCAGCGCGTAAGCGCCATAACCCAGTATCCCCAAAATCATCACCAACGCCGGATTCGTGCGCCGACTGAAAAAGCCGGCCAGCGGCGCGCACAGCGCGATGGGCAAATAAATGAGCAAATAGGAATAACCGATCTGCTTCAAAGAAAAATTGTGCGCAATCAAAAACAACGGGAAATAAGCCGAAAACAGCTTATACCCGAACATCAAAAGAAAATGCGCCACCGTCACATCCCTCACCACCCCATTGTTTGTTTTATTTTCCAAATCCATAATCAATCATTTTTACACAAAAAAACGCATTTCTGCGACATATAATATCTGCCGTTATTCAACCCAAAAAGATTTTTCATCTATTAAAACTACCAATTTCCCTTTAAAATCTTTAGCAAGGTTAAATTCGCAAAGCAGATTCTCCAATGAAGCCGCAATTTTTTCAAAAGTCGGCGGAAAAACTTTAATCAAAATTATTCCGAAATAATCTTGGGCAAGAAATAACGCCGGTAACGCAAAATCATTATCGTGCGTCAAAATTATTCGCGCTTCTTTTTTTGCCAGACGGCCGATTTCTTTATCCAAAGATCCCTTTGGCGCAAGCAAAACATCGTGGCCGGCGGCTACGAGCAATTTTGCCAATCTTAATTTGACATTTTCATCGACAAGAAACTTCATCAAATTTTTTATTCGTTGTTTGAATGCCGCCCCGCTCGGTAATTTGCGCCGCATAACTTAAGGCCGCATTAATATGTTTTTTGGCAATTGACGGATAGTCCGCCAAAATTTCGGCCACAGTTTCGCCCGCCGCCAACATTTCCAAAATTTGCCAAACCATCACGCGCGTCCCGCGAAAAGTTAATTTGCCATGGCAAATCTCCGGGTCGGCAACGATATATTTATTGATCGCGATTGATGCCATAAATTTATTTGTTTAACATAATAATCCAATCATAACAACAAAACCCGCCCTGTCAAATTTAAATTCTTCCCAACTGTCCACGCCGCCGAACCATAAGGGTCTGTTGCCGAATTGGCTTCAGAGCGAAATTTTCAGATTTCGAGCGAGCCAAATGAGGAATGAGGAGACATACTTGACTTAAAGTATGGCGACGATTGACGAATTTGGCGCAGCCGAAAGATGAAAATTGCAGCTGAAGCCAATTCGGCAACAGACCCATAAAGCGCCGCAAACCGCAACCCGTGTTTTTCCCCAATCTCCCGCCCCGCCAATTTAATTTTCTCAATCGTCGGCATTTGCATAGCTCTATGGTATCAAAATTAAGCAAAAATAAAAGGCATACACTGTCTTGAAAAAAAAGCGCAAAAAGCTATGATGATAATATGATTCAAGATACTCGCTGGAAGCAGCGGCTGAGCGATTTGAAAAAATCCGCCAAACGGCTTGGGGAAGCCACGGATAAAAAAGAATTTACCGAACTGGAAAAAGACGGCCTGATCCAGCGTTTTGAATTTACCTTTGAGCTGGCGTGGAAAACATTGAAGGACTACCTTGAAAGCCAAGGGTTTGACAATGTTTCCAGCCCCAAGAAAGCTCTGCAAAAATCTTTCCCGATGGAATTGATAAGCGACGGCAATGTTTGGATGGATATGCTGGAAGACCGCAACCGTATGTCGCACCTTTATAACCGCGAAGCCAGCGAAATCATTTTCAAAAATATCAAAAACAAATACGCGCCGGCAATCGACGAACTGGTCGCGAATTTAAAAAAACAAAAGTAAATGTCTTTCGGACTAGCCAAAAAAGAAATTGATTTGATCAAAAGCGTTTTTGAAAAAACTCCCGAGATTGAGAGCGTTTTTATTTACGGCTCGCGCGCCAAAGGCAATTTCAAAAAAACCTCCGACATTGACCTGGGCGTTCGCTTCGCCGGAAACACCGGTGGCAACATTCTAAAACTGAAATCCGATTTAAGCGATCTGCCCATCATTTACGAAATTGACGCAACCGACGAAAAGGAAATCCAAAAGGGAAATTTCAAAACCGAATACGAAAAAACCAAACAACTTTTCTGGAAAAAATGATTTTGAAGCAAAAATAAAAAGGCATTCTCTCTTTCCACTCTCTTTTAAAAAGTGAATTAAGAAATGCCTTAACAATTACATTGACATCCGCCTGGATTTTCCCAACCCTTTATGGCTTGCATGGTTAAGAAGCGCATTCGTGGCGAAATTATTTCAATCTCTGAAAGAGATTCAATCGGCACAAAACGCAATTCGCCATTTCTAATCATGGAATCGAACTCTGATGTTTCAAAGTCATCCCGCCACCGGATTAGTATGGAAAATGCATCATCAAACAACGACTGCCTTTCGTCAGATTTAGCAAGCATTGCTTTGTATGCTGTTCCATCAAAATTCCAGCAGTACAAATTCAAACCCGCCTCTTCTCTTGCTTCGCGGCGAATCGTGGCCGTAATTGTTCCAAGGTAGCCATTCTGCCCTGGCACAAAATCATCCACATTTACGCCGCCACCGATTAATTCCCATTTACCGGAAAGATCCTTGTTGTAAATTATAGAATCTTTCTCTTTGCGACGGCGAAGCAACACTTGCCGGCTAACCCCGGAGATACGAACTATTGCCGCGAACGCTCCAACACTAGTAGCAATTGTCCTGCCCCTTACAAGATTTTTTCGCGCCTCTACCAGAAGCGCAATGGCCTTTTCAAAAGATTGCACTTCTACGGTATACTGATCAGTCATCTTTACGGAAGCGATTAAATGAACTGCTTCATTAATTTGCCATCTACTCAGCAAATCCTTCAAATCTTTCATTATGTCCATTTACAGACACCAAATGTATATAAGCACATTTTTTGTTTTTTGTCAATTTTTTTGCGGCGGAAATTGCACGAGGTGTCACCTTGCGCCAAGCTTGGCGCAAGGTGACACCTCGTGCAATTTTTTCATTGTAAATTTTGGGGGTTGGGTTAAGATGAAAGTGTGTGATTTTTAAATTATTATGTCGCGAGCTTTTCGGACTTTTCTTTTCATTTTTTTTGTGGCGCTGTTTGTGATCGCGGCGCCGGCATTGGCGTTATACGCACAAGGTTACCGGATCAATTGGCCGCCCGAATCCGGCAAAAAACTGATCGTGATGACCGGCGGTTTTTACGTCCATTCTTATCCCAAACAAACCGAGATTTATGTGGACGGCAAATTGGCCAAACAAACCGATTTCTTTTTTGATTCGGCGCTGGCGGAAAACCTTTTGCCTCGCAAATACAAATTTGAAATTAAAAAAACCGGCTATCAGCCATGGGAAAAAAATCTGGAAATAAAGGAAAAAGAGGTCACCGAAGCCCGCAATATCACTCTCTTCCCGCAAAAAGTCAATTTTGGGGTTGAGGAAAAAAATATCAGCAGTATTCTGTCATCGCCCGACGGGAAAAAAATCGCCTTGCGCCAAACCGATGAAGCCGGTTGGAATTTGAAATTATACGATATGGCGCAAAGCGTAACCATCCGGCTTGCCGGACAAAGCAATTTCGCGGCCAAAAATCCGGTTTTCAATAATTGGGAATGGGATAGCGCCGGCAAGATTTTGAATATTTCAATAGCCGCGGCGGCCGCCACCAGCAGCTATGCCATCGCCATTGACAAAAATCCGCCCCAAATCGCAAAAAATGCCGCAACGGCGGAAACCGCCAGTTCAACCGCAAAATTGGCAACGCAAAATAGCAACGGCGCGGAATATTATTTAAGCGCCGACGGCTATATTTACAAAAAAAATCCGGGCGCAAATCCCGCCAAAGCGATTGACGCGCAAATTGAAGTGAAACCGGAAATTGAATACGGGCTGCAAATTTTTGGAAATTATTATTTTGTCAAAGCCGGCGCCAGCTTGCTCGCCTACAATCAAAACTCAAAATCGTTTGACAAAATCATTGACGGCGCAGTCTCCGACCTCAAACCCAATCCCAACGGCAAAAAACTCGCCTATTGTTCGGGTTCGGAAATTTGGGTGTTTTTCCTGGAAAACAAAACCGATCAGCCGCAAGCGGTCGGCGGCGATAAATTATTCATTGCGCGGCTTTCCGAAAAAATTTCCGGCTGCGATTGGTTCAACTCCGACTATCTGGTCTTTGCCGCCGGCGACGCCATCAAAGCCGCCGAAACCGACACCCGCGACAAAACCAACATTGTTGATCTGGCAAAAATATCGCAAATAACCGGCAAAGATCAAAACCCCGCCCCGCAAATCTTCATAAACCCCGACAAAAAAATCATCTACCTCTTCTCCAACGACACCCTCTACAAATCCGATGCGATTGAATAGTCAACACTTATTTTAAAAACATAAAACGCGAAAAATTAATCGCGTTTTTGATTTATATATAATATTTTAATACCAATGTTTAAATACAGTATTAAATTAACCCGTTATATTTATATCTACAAAAGTAGAAATTGAATATGCCTATTAGAGATTCCACTATTGTATCTTGTTGTTTATCTACAAAAGTAGAAATTGAATATGCCTATTAGAGACATAATTGACACCTTTCCAGGCGGATCTACAAAAGTAGAAATTGAATATGCCTATTAGAGATCGCGGTTGAATTTGCGATTGTCAAATCTACAAAAGTAGAAATTGAATATGCCTATTAGAGTCTAAAGCACTACTACGTATTATTAATTATCTACAAAAGTAGAAATTGAATATGCCTATTAGAGGATGGTTGACTCGCGCGACCTTTTGATCTACAAAAGTAGAAATTGAATATGCCTATTAGAGCTAACCCTTCCGTTGGTGGCCATATTATCTACAAAAGTAGAAATTGAATATGCCTATTAGAGCTGCCCGCCAATATTGCCGACTGTAATCTACAAAAGTAGAAATTGAATATGCCTATTAGAGTTTAATCTTCTTCATGTTTGCCAAACAAATAATATCTACAAAAGTAGAAATTGAATATGCCTATTAGAGATGCGGTTATTTGTTGGTATATTTGCGTATCTACAAAAGTAGAAATTGAATATGCCTATTAGAGAGCAGGATTAGCTCTAATTAGCTTAAAAGATGCAATCAACCGATATAATTTGGTTAACGACTTAAAGCTAATTAGAGCCATAAAATCCATAAAGACCAAGGTTTTAAAACCTGAATTTCTAATAGATACACTGCAATTTCCACCAATTTGCTACTTTTTGTTGTATCTATTTAGTTTTAGAAGAACACCACGGGTTTCTCTTCGTTGGCGGCATACCCGTATCTTTTCACTTTCGCTTTGCACGCCTCGCATACATAAATTATAACAATACTGTCATTTTTTGTAAAATACGGCTTAAATTTCATATCAATCTCTTTTTGGATATTTTCCAGAATCCGCAAGCTATTCTTTATTTCAAAAACGGAATACTGCAGCCGCCGGCCGTACTTTTTCAAAAGTTTTGAAAATTTCGTCCGCCTTTTCGTGTCCTCAAAATCATAGGAAACTATGAACATATCATTTCAATTTAAATTCGGGAAAATCCGAACCGTTAATCGCAAAATAGTAATAATCGCGAACATAGCAAAAAATATCTTCCTTGCGATCCATTATCGCTTCCGCAAAAATATTTACATACTTCTTTTGCTCTTCAAACCCCATGCAATACGCGCCTTTGCGCAACTTGAAATCATCAACGGCAATTTGACCCAAATTGTGCGATTTCATAATTTGCTTGTCAATTATGCATCGAAACGGCTCCATCAAATCGCACGCCAGCGATTTGCGCTGGAAAAACAACTTGTGATAAAATCCGCGGTACGCGTCAAAGCCGTAAATTCCCAGCATCGCTTCGGTGAAATTAAACAACATCGTATAGCCGATATCCATCAAGAAATTGGGAATATCGGTTTTTGCCCGCGGCATCCGCCGCTTCCAGCCAAGGTTCTTGAAATAACTTTGAAAAAAGAATTTGCCCGCCGAACCTTCCAACCCCAGCAAATCCTTTCCGTCGCCCGCCGCGCCGATTTTGGCTTTTATTTTTTCCAATGAAACCGCCGCGTCTTTGCCGGCTGAATTTTCCAGCAAGCCGATTTGGTTTGAAATCTTGTTGACCACCAGCTTTTTGGCCATTTCCAATTCCTGAACCGCGCTCATCGCATATTGCTTTTCCCGCAACAAATAATTTCCATCCGCTTGCGACACGATTTGCGCATAATTCAAAAAATTATTTTTCAATAAAAAAATGGACACACCGTAATCCCGGCAATTTCTCACCAAAACGCTCGTCAAAGAGCAATCACCCACCAAAAACATTGAAAACACCTTGTGGCACGAAATCCGGTTTTCAATCTTTCCGTTTTTTGACAAACAAATATTGTCGTTAACAAATTTGATTTTATCAATTTCGGCATCTTTGGCGCTCACAAAGAGTATCTGTTTTTCTTTGAAATCAGGCAAACTTAACATATGTCTTAATGGCAAAGCGGTTTATAGATGCACTGCCCGCATTTTATCGGGTTTTTATCCTTGACCGGCTCAGCTTTATAATTTTGCATATCATTAACCAATTTTTCAAATTTGTCCAGCTCTGACCCATCCGGCATTGGAATTTTGTACCGCTTGTTGTCCGATAGCGACTGGATCGCCAAGCTTTTGACAACATATCCCATTTCCCGCAAACAATACATTTGCGCATAAAGCTGGTACCTATAACCGTCAAATATCTTTTTGATCTTGAATTTCCTTTCAACCAGCGCGCCGCTCTTCGCATCAAATGTGTCAATTTTGCCAATCAAACCATAAACTTCCGAACTCACCTCCATTCCCTGCAAAATATGCGCCGAAGTCGTATAAGTTTTGCCATCCACCGGCTCGTGCGCAATTTTTCCCGCCGTTTGCGCCGTCCGATGATAGGTCTTTTGGTTAAAACTCTCATAAACCGAATGCAAATAAACCGAATAAGGGCAAAACACAAAATCATTCAATTTTGAAATCTGAATATAATCCTCCATTATTTTTCCTTTTGATAATTTTTTTCTGTAAATTCATCCCATTTTTCTTGAGTAATGACTAAATCTGGATTATCATTGCCCTCACGGATTCTCTCTAAAATCATCAATCCTTTTCTTGCAATATTATATGCACCATTGGCATCGCCATTCCATTCAAATCCCTTAAAGCCGTTATCGCTATGAAAATGACAATGAGGACATTCTATATAATCAATCCCCAATTCGCTATCCGTATTTCTTATTTCCAATATAAAATGAAAAATATAAAGAAGCTTTTCCCAAAATTCAGCCGATTCAACATCTTTAATTTGCAAATTAATATCTTTCTTAATATCCATATCCCTGAATAAACCCTTCAATTCATTAGTTAATTCGCCCTTCTTATAAATAGTATTTTTTCTAATTTTACCATTCCATTTTATTCGCGTTACATCAGAATCAACCCAATCAATCCTATCGGCAATCTTTTTGTCATATTCGGGACGATATTCAAATTTGAATATTTTTCCATCAAAAGAAATTTTGACGCCATCTTTCGAATCAAATATTTTTTTAGCTTTATCGCGATTTTTATATTTCAACCCCTTTATTCTTTTTCTCCATCCACATACCGGACAAGTCCGGGAAGTATAGCTGGCTTGCGTATAAAAGATTATTCCTGTTTGTTTGCGGACATCTTTATAACTTCCTATCTGATTAGCCAATTGATATGCAAAAAAATAGTTACCCGCCCGACCAATAGGTCTTTTTTTTATCGTCAGATAATTAAGCTTTTTAATAAGCGCCAACTCTAACTGTTGATATACCGCCTTTTCAAACTTTATCCTCATTCGCTTAAAATCGCCGCTCAAATCTTCAAAAACAACAATGGCGTTTTCATTTATAATTAAATCAGCAATCTCATGTATGGCTTTTGATATATATCCGTTCCTTTTTCCCTTTATTTCCGATATACTTTGCCAAGCTTTTCGCTGATCTTGTCTTTTTTTTGCAAGATCATTCAAGGGCTCCAAATATCCAAGATTTAAATCTTTTGATTTAAGCAATCTGATGCTTCCATCCTTTCCTATATTTATTACGGAAAAATAAGCTAAATTTTTTTCTCCGCGGTCAATGCCAATAATTTTCAAATCTTTTTTATTTTTTATGAATTCAAAAACTACGCGATTTATATTATTTTTTTCATAAACATCCGCGTTTAAAATTATTGGAAAATGCAGAAAAATTTTATTTTGGGCGTAACGTTTCAAATGATATGGATTTTGAAACTTATCATCTATTTTTTGGTATTTTTTAGTAGCTATAAGCTCATTTTTTTGTTCTTTTTCCAGCAATGATGCCGGGCGATAGAATATTTCGGCATTTGCGCCTAATCGTATGTGACCATTCGGATTTATATTCGCGTCAAAAAGAGATGAAAAATAAAGAGTATGCAAATTTTTTTCACCCCAGCTTTTATCGGAAAAATCTTTACAATAAATTTCAAATAAGAATATTTTTCCGGCAGAAGACAATTTTTTTACTTTTTCTTTATTTATTTTCGTAAAACATAAACTATAAGTAATTTTATCGACATCGGCATAAAAATCAGAAATTTGTTCATAATTTTTCTTGTCATCGAGCAAGGAAAAATCATAAATAGTTTCTTTCTTATAATACTCCCTGATAAAGCGACGATAATAGTCAATAAGAATATTAAGTTTTTTAGTATCAAAACTTTCCGTTTTTGCAATTTTATTTTCTTTTTTTAATTTCTGGAAATTGTCAAATTCTTCTTTAACCGAAAAAACCAACGGACTTATCTCTATTACGGATTTCTTTTTATTGGGAAATCCCATCCTTGGAAGCTGCCGATACAGACCGGTTAATTGCTTAAACTGCATTAGTTCGTAAATACCATTTTTGTCAGCTATTGAATCCAAATCATCAAGACAATGACTATCTTTCTTGTTAATAATTCCCAATAGATATTTCTCGCCATCTCTAATAATAACCCCCAATCTTTCGCTTATTTTGTCTCTATCCCAACCATTCAACAATCTACCATTATTAAAATTGATCTTAAACTTATCTTCAGAAAACGGCCTTTTAGTTAGATATTCTTGGAAACTTGAACGATAGACAAAGGGTTCGTAACCAATGATATACTCATTAACCGGATTATAAAAATCGTTATTTTTGTTTAGACCTTCAATTTCAATTTTTATTTTTTGATAACTTTTGTCATCATTGTCTCCGGTTATAGGCAACCATAAGTACTTTGTTATTTGATAAATACGCAATACACTGTCAGAATAATTTTTTATTGCTTCTATCCATCCCATTTTTTCTTCTTCAACTAATTTTTTTCCTTCCCCTTGCCTGCCCTTAAACCAAATTATTTTTTCATTTAAATTGGCAAGGTTTTTCGTATAACCAATATTTGTTATCTTTCCTTTCCTCGTATTTGCTTCGAAGCCATTAAATTGCTTCTCATACTCTGCCTCTAAAATTGAAATAAATCTTAAAAATACATCGCCCCCTCCAGCCGCAATACTACTTACAGAATCTTTGAAAATTTTGTTTTCCTTGTCCATCAATAGCCAATCATTACTGACCATAAGGTTTTTCAATTCTTCCAATGAAACAAAATATCGTTTATTGAAAAGCGCCATTATGTCTTCCGCCGATTGAAAAATTGTCCGAGAAATAGTATTCATCGAATCTTTTGGCAGATAGATTTGCTCAAGGTTCTCGCCAATTTCGCAATATTTAATAAATGATTTAAAAATAAGTTTCCCTTCTTTAACTTTTTCAGCATTTAACGCTATGAATTCATTAAGAACCGTCAAAAGATCGTCATTGTTTTTGATTTCAATGTGTTTATAATCATTTCTTTCTTCCATGGAAAGGATTTGTCTATATAAATTTACTAAAAATGGAATTTTTTTCTTATTTTGTTGATTGTATTTATTTATTTTTTTATTAATTCCGCCAATCAAATAATTATATTCAGAAATTCCCCTTTGAAGCAAAAAATGCTTACAATAATCAGCTTCAAAAATATCTTTTTCTTCTTTTGAAATGTCATTTTTCAAATCTTCCGGAAATTCTGTATTATAAATTTGTTTATTATTGGCAAAAAATAAAAGATTTTCGTTTATTGAACGAGTTGCCACACGTCCTGCCTTGCCATCTTTTTGATAAAAGTTTTCTCTATTTTTTATAAATTTATCAAAATATCCAAAAAAACCCACAAAGTTATCAAAAACATTTTCTCCATTTTCATTGACCACATCCCTATAATCATCGGAGTATTTTTTATCGTTTATTCTTAATTTTTCCACTTCCTGCGAATCAAACCGCCTTTTAAGATAACTCAATATATTTTCAGACAAAATCAAATACTTTTCAGAATTTTTATTTTTTACTTTGTTGCCATCATCTCCATATTTAATCTTCCAATCTTGATCAATAACGTCAAACCCCCTTTCAACAAAAACACTTCTTAAATTTGCCAATTCATCATTAATCTCTTTCTTTTTGCCTCGTATTTCTTCTTTTTTGTAATTTTTATCTTCCTTATTTTTGGTTCCTCTTTTTTCAATTTGTTTCAATTCATAAAATAAATTGAGAAACTTTTCAGGATTAAGCGAAATTATTTTTAAAGATTCTTCCGTAAATTCTCTGAAAACTAAATCCATATAAAATTTTACAATCGTGCTTTCCTCCGCCCTCTTTTTATCTTCCGCATACCAAACCCCCATTTTTTTAAATAAAACATCGGTTTCTGGTTCCGGTTTTAGCTCAAAACGCAAGGTTTTTTGCACTTCGTACAAATTCGTGAAATCTTCAAAACTTTTAAATGTTTTTTCGTTTTCCATATTTTTTTGATTATTTTTTTGCTGTCGCTAAATTTGCATAATTTTAATTAGCGGATAATTTTTTGGTTTCTTTGGGGTTATTCAAAAAATTTTCTTTGGTGACCACTTTTTTGCCGGTTTGTTTTTCCAATTGTTTGCGGGCGTTGCCCGAAATCTTGCCGCCTTTGTGCGCCACGGATTTGTTTTCGCCATAACCTTGCGCTTGTTCTTTTTGGGCGATTTGACGCGTTGACAATTCGGCCAGCGCGGTAAAAATCAACTCGGCATCGGTCATATGGTCGCGCAAATTTTGCTGCTTCAAACCTTTTAGATTTTTGTGGCCTTTTACTGTTAATCCACTCCACTCATTGTGGATAATATTCGTAAGCCGTGCATATTCATCCGCCTTTTCAACGCCGTTGTCCGCCCAGTAATCGGTGAGCTTATTCCTGACTTCAATGCTTAACATTCTTTGCTGTATCCATTTGTCGCTATGGCCGCGCATTTGCCAATTTTTCCTTGCCCGCGCCATTGATAATTCCGGGTCAATGGTTTCTTGCATTCTTTCATAGCCAACTTTTGCCAGCCACAGCTTAAACGGCTCGGCCTTGGGCGAGGGAATTGATTGAATCAATCGTAAAAGCGTTTCCACATCAACTGCATCGGTAAAACGTCTTTTACCGTCTTCGGCTACCATTTTCAACTGTCCGATTTTTTCGGACACTTCGCTCCCTTCTTGATTGAGTTTTCTTTTAAGATCGTCCCAATATTTCCGCGGGCGTTCGTTTTGCGCCAAAACTCTAATAACATCCACCACGCTGAAATACCATTTTTCATCCTTCTGGCTCCACTCGCGGCGTACCGGCTGGTTATCAAAAAGCACCACTAATTTATTATTTTCCTCCATAATATTTTTTTGCGGGGGTCCGACCCCCGCAAAATGGTTAAATACCAAAAAGGGACGACGGTTGTCGCCCAATGATAACGCTTACCAAACGGTTAAGCAAATTGGAACCGTCGCCCCTTTTTGCCCAAAACCTCCGAAAACTCGGGTTTCTATAAAAAAGAAGCGTTTTAACGCTTTTGTTGAGCGTTATCATTGTTGCGACTGTTTTATTGTTGCATATTGATTGCAAAAAATCAAGAAAGACAAAAGCCGCCTCATAAAATGAAGCGGCTTTTAATTTGAAACATAAATTGCGTATAAAGATAATTTGAGAAAATCATCTCTTCGCCCATTGCGGAGCCCTTCTTGCCTTTTTTAACCCCGGTTTCTTTCTTTCTTTCATCCGCGGATCGCGGGTTAGGTAGCCGGATTTTTTAAGCCGTTTTTTGAAATCGGCGTTGAACAATACCAGCGCCCGGGTGATTCCGTGGCGCAACGCTTCTGCCTGGCCCACAACGCCCCCGCCCATAACCCGGGCGGTGATGCGGAACCGGTCGGTGCAATTCATCTTCACCAACGGCGCTTCAATGATATTCTTGAATTCCGTTCCTTTAAAATAGGCGTCAAAGGGCGCGTCGTTGACCAAAAACACCTTGTCGCCGCGGGTATAAAGCCGCACGCGCGCAATGGCGGTTTTCCGCCGGCCGATCGCCTCGTAATATTTGTCGGATTTTTTCCTTCCGGCCGCGTCAAGGCCTTCGCCCGCAATCGCGACCGACACTTCTTCCGCCGACGGGACGGCAAGAACCGCTTCCGTTTCCGGCACCTCGGCTTTTTTTATTGCCGGCCGGGTCTTTTTCGCCACCGCGGCATTGTCCGCGACGACTTCCTTTTTTTCAATATCTTTGGTGTTTGCCATATTTGTTTGCAATTATTGCTTGACCGTCAAACGCTTTATCGCCAGGTCGCGCAATTTGTTGGCGGGAAGCATACGATAGACCGCGCGGCGCAAAACTTCGCTGGGTCTCTCCTTGATCAAAACCCCCATTGTTTTTTCTTTCAAGCCGCCCATATGCCCGCTGTAATGATAATACTTTTCCTGCGCGAGTTTTTTGCCCGTGATCTTGATATTTTTAAAATTTTTAACCACCACATAATCGCCGGCATCAACATATTTTTCAAAACCCGGCTTATCTTTGCCCCGCAAAAACACCGCGACTTGCACGGCCAGTTTTCCCAGAACAATATCGGTGGCATCAATTGTATGTGTTACTCTTTTCATACGATAATTTAAGATTTGGATTCTTCTTTAACCGGCTTTTCCGCTTTTTTCGCGGGCTTGGTGGTTTTCTTTTCTTTTTTGGGTGATTTGGCCGCTTTCTTTTCTTTGGATGATGCGGCTTTATCAACCACCGGCCGGTCAAGCAATTCAACGATCGCCATCGGCGCGCCGTCGTTTGCACGCGGGCCAAGATTGGCAATCCGCGTATATCCGCCAACGCGATCCTTGAAACGAGGGGCGATCACCGCCACTAATTTCTTGCCGGCGACCTCGGGTAATGCCGCCACCAGCGCTTTTTTGGCCGCCAAATCGTTCTTTTTCGCCTTGGTGATCAATCGCTCCACCAGCGATGACGCCTGGCGCGCCCTGACTTTGGTGGTGGTGATCCTTTCCTGCATAATCAAATTTGCCGCCAATCCGCGCATAAACGCCCGCCTTTGATCGGCTTTCCGGCTGAATTTTTTTCCTTTGATTCTCTTGTACATAATAATATCAAATAAATTTAGGCGCTGAATGCGGCCTTGAGCATTTCAAAATGATTCACCAATATCTCGGACGCTTGCGCAAACGCAGTCTCGGGAGTGATTGTGCTGTCGGTTTCAATCTCAAAAGTCACCTTGTCAAAATCCGTCCGATCGCCCACGCGCATATTTTGAACCTTAAATCCCACTTTTTTCACCGGCGTGAACATCGCGTCGATCGCAATGACTCCAATCCCAAGTTTTGTTTTTCCGGCGTGCATATCTTTGGAAAGATAACCGGTGCCCTTTTCCACTTTGATCTCCATTTCCAACTTGGCGCTCTTGGCGGTCAAACTGGCGATATGGCATTCGGGATTGGCCAACTCAAGCTGGCTGGGTATTTCAAAATCCGCGCCGGTAATTTCTTTTTCACCCTTGGCTTTCAACACGCAAGTTTGCGGTTCATCGCCGGTAATTTTGAACCTCAATTGACGAATATTGATCAACAATGAAATTGCGTCCTCCATCACTCCCGGCATCGTGGAAAATTCATGCGGCACGCCCTTGATATTGATCTGGGTTACCGCCGCGCCTTCCAACGACGAAAGCATCACCCGGCGCAACGCATTGCCCACGGTAACTCCGTAGCCCGGATAAAGCGCTTCAATTTCAATGGTCGCGCAACTTCCTTTCCGTTCAATAACTTTTGGCGTCAAAGGTAATGGAATCATGGTTTTTTCCGTAAATCCTCGAACGCTTTACCGCGTTCTACGCGGATATTAACATCCAGGAAATCAACGGGTATTAAAATTTCTTAATTACTAATTTCTAATTCCTAAAATTAATGTTATTTGGCGTAAAATTCAAACACCGAACCGATCTCCGCCGGCGCGGCCGCTTCTTCCAGCGTCACATCGCCCACTCTTTTCCCCTCAATCTTTTCCGCGTCAAGCGCCAGCCATGACGGCGCTTTATAGGCCTTCAATGTTGCCAGCAATTGAGTGAAATAAGTATTTTTGGCTTTTCTTGGCGCCACGCTGATTAAATCGCCTTTTCTCACCTGGTATGACGGCAAATTCACCGGCTTGCCATTGACCAAAAAGCTCTTGTGCCCCACCAGTTGCCGCGCGGCCAACCGCGATGGCGCGAATCCCAGGCGGAAAACCACATTGTCCAACCGGTTTTCCAACACTCCCATCAACGCCAGCGGCAAATCCTCATCGCCGCTCTTTTTTGCCAAAATGGCTTGGACGTAATTCTTGAACTGCTGTTCGCGCAGATTATACCACGCCTTCATGCGCTGTTTTTCGCGCAATTCGCGGCCGAATTCCGACAATTGCCGCGTGCGGCGCTTGCCTTTCTTGCCCGGCGCCGTGGGCCGACGCACCATGGCGCATTTTTGGCCGTAACAGCGGCTTCCCTTGAGAAGCAATTTCGCGCCCGCGCGGCGGCAGATTTTACATTTTATATTGGTTTCCATCGAATAAAATTTAAAGTTAAAAAATCAAAGTTAAAAGTTACAATTCAAAAATCAAAATGTTGGAATTTTAAAATTTATAATTTTTCATTGTCATTTTGATTTTTGATTTTTCAATTTTCCATTTTTTATACTCTCCTGGTCTTTCTCGGCTTGCAGCCATTGTGCGGAATCGGGGTGACATCTTTGATTGAGGCGATTTCAATTCCGCGCGCCGCCAGCGACCGAATCGCCGAATCCCGGCCGGAACCGATACCCTTCACCAGCACCTGCACTTTTTCCACCGCCATCTTCTTGATGATTTCAGCCACCGCTTCGGCCACCTTTGAAGCCGCAAACCCCGTGCCCTTCTTGGTTCCCTTGAAACCAATGCTTCCCGACGATTTCCAGCACAAAACATTTCCCGCTTCATCGGCGAACGAAACGATTGTATTGTTGTAGGTTGAGGAAATATAAACCTTTCCCTGCCGCGTGCGCGACACCGATTTCACCGTAAATTCTTTTTTGGCTTTCGCCTCCACGGTATCCCGCTCTTTCAACAATTCCTCTTTATTTTGGATGGCAACATGCTTCTTACCCATTGTTTTTTATATTTATCAAAAATTGCATTTGTATTCCGCTCACTACTCATCAACTCACCGCTCACCAACTACTTAGGTCGGCGCCGCGGCCGGCTTGCGGCCGGAACCAACGGTTTTGCGCACATTGCCGCGCACCGTCCGGGTGTTGGTTTTTGTCCGCTGGCCCCTGACCGGCAAATTGCGCGAATGGCGCATCCCCCGCCAGGAAACAATATCCTTCAAACGCTTGATATTCATCATCACATCCCGCTTCAGATCGCCCTCCACCCGATAATGCTTTTTGATGATTTCTTCAAGCGACTTCATCTGTTCGGGCGATAAATCTTTGGCTTTGATCCGGCCTTCAATCTTGGCCTCGGCGAGCACGACTTTCGCCGAAGATCTGCCGATCCCGTAAATATATCCCAGCGCGATCCCGATTTGTTTGTTGTCCGGTATATTGACCCCGATTATGCGTGGCATATTTATTTAAACTTAAAGTTTCAAGCGAAAAGCGCAAAGCAAGAATACGCAACCGCATTTTTACTTTGCGCTTTGCGCTTTTAGTTTTTCGCTTCCTATCCCTGCCGCTGTTTGTGTTTCGGATTTTTTTTGCAAATCACATAAACCCGGCTGTCTCTTTTAACAATCTGGCAGTCCTTGCAAATTTTTTTAACCGACGCTCTGACTTTCATGTAAATTCTTATATTATATTTAAATTTGTCGCAATTACTTGCCGCGATATACAATCCGGCCGCGCTTTTCGTCATAGGGACTCATCTCCACTGTCACGATATCGCCGTTCAGGATCTTGATGCGAAACATCCGCAGTTTGCCCGCCAGATGGCAGAGTAACTCGCGCCCGTCATCAAGCTTAACGCGAAAATTCGCATCCGGCAGCGATTCATACACCCGTCCTTGAAATCTTGGTACTTTTTGTTTTGACATTGCAACAATTTATAATGTTATCAGATCGCGCCGTAAAAGTCAACTGTCCGCCGCAACGCGCCGATTATTCAAAGATTGTTTGTACTTCAATCCGATCCAAATCGCGCGGAATGGCAAATCTCCACGGCGGCGTGAGCTGTATTTTGACTTCCTTGACGGCGCCATTCCCTTGAGAATCTTTCAACCCCGTCAAAAATAGCAACGCCTCATCTTTCTTTTTTTCCGACATTCCTTTCTTTAAATCCGATTCGGACAATCCCGCGTAAATCGTCGCCCGGACCGCCACGGCCCGCGCCGGCCGGCCGCTTGCCGTGTCAATTCCGGCATATGACGATTCAAATGTCCAGCTTTTTTCATCAATGATATAACCCGATGCGACCTTGCCGGCCGCGATCCGGCGGCTCAAATTTTCAAGATCGGATTTTTTATAAGCGACAGTGCTGGCCTTGGCGCTGATTTGCCCCCCGATTTTGGCGATATTATCGCCCGCTTTTGCGGTGATCACCGGAGCGCTGAATTCAAATTTCTCCGCGCTCGCGTCAACAATTTCCAATCCCTGCTCGCGCACCTTGGCTTCCAATTGTTTTTTTATCTCATCCTTGGCCGAATTTTCAATCGCGATTTTGGCATTTTCCAAATCCTCTTTTTTAACTTCCGGCACGCTGTTTAGCGATCCGCCACTGAATTTTTCAAACGACTGGCCGTAGACAAAAGTGTATTGCGCCGTACCCACCAACCCGGGAACGGAAAAAACCGACGGCTCAATGTTATATTTCTCGCCGGCAATATCGGCAACCACCTTAACCGTGGCTGACGACTTGGGATTCAAAACAACGTCTTCCGCCGTTTTAAACCACGGGGTTTCGTCGCCCGCCAGCGCCGGCTGAAATTTTTCCAAAGGCGCCTGCAAACGAGTTCCCTTGATCAACCGTTGCGCCTTGGTGAAATTGTTAAACAACTTGACCGTTCCCGCCGCCTTTCCTTGCGCGTCTTTTTTTCCGGTAACCGGCGCATCGCCGTTGACGGTGTTTTCCACCGAGATTGCAAACCCCGGAATCGCGTTTTTTTCCAAATTGATTTCCCCGATTGAAGGATCAACCGAAATTTTTATCGCTTGTTGAGGCAATTCCGAAGTTACCGGCCAGATCTTGACCACCGCGCGGGCGAATTTCACATCCAACCCATACATCGCCAACAATATCGCCGCCGCGGCAATGCCAATCTTCCAAAACAAACCCTTTATCTTCCCACTGCCAGAATTGCCTTCTCTTGCGGCATGTCCCCTTGCCACTTCGCCCCCATGAGATCTTTTCAAAAGGACGGTTTCGCCTGCCTCTTTCATAAATGGTTCGGTAGCCAAATCGACACTGGGTCGTTCATCCTCGGTACATGCTGCCAAAGCAGGCAATTTCGGCAGCGGGACGGCCGGCCAGTTTTGCGGCGGAATGATATCAATGACTTTTTTAACCATAATTTAAAAATGCTCAAATATGAGTTTTATAATATTGATTGTAACAAAAAAATATTCCCAGCGCCACTTTATAACCCAATTATCAATTTACAATTTTCAATTTTCATTGAATTTCCAATGCTCAATTTTCAAACAAATGCAATACATTCCATTTGATAATTGCAACATTGGTCATTTATTAAAAATTAGAAATTGAAAATTGAAAATTTATTTTAGGTGTATTTATCCGCGATGGCCGAGGCGGCAAACGAAAACGGCTTGATCATCGGCTCAAACCCGTTGCCGCGGATCAAACCCGTAACTTCGCGAATCATTTCCCGCGTGGCGCCCCGCTCGCCCACATCAGCATGGATATAGGAAAAATCCCATTTTAAATCATCGGGTATCAGCAATTTGCGCATCTCCAGCGTTTCGCGCAAAAGCAAAGCCAGCTCGCACGAAAGACAAACTTCCTGCAAAATCCGCTGTTTGAAATTGTAAAATTTGCGAGTGCCGTAATCAATTCGCTTCAAGAAAAACCGCCCGCCGCAACCCACCCGCCGGGCGACAATGGTGGCCGGAAAATGCGGCTGTTCCAACGACGCCGAATCGCATCCCACCACGATTTCATATTCTCTCTGCGGCTGTTCGCCCATATACGCAAAAATCTCCGTGATGACATCATCAAAGCTCAAATTCCCCTTGGTCGGATTGAAAAACCACCCCTCCCGAAAATTTTCGCCCGGCATTTTATAGTATTTTACTTTACGCTTCGCGCTTTTAGCTTTACACTTTTATTCCCCAATTTTCAATATTACCACCCCCAACAAAAATATCAATGCTCATTTGTATAAAAAAAACACCTCAGCTTATCGCTTCGGCTCTTGTAAGAGTTGGATGGCGTTGCTTAATCTTATTGCCGCCGAATCATTGCCAATATTTTCCAATAATATTCGCACATCATGGCCAGCCATCGTTAATGCGTAATGGCCTTTTCTTGAAAAGATTAAAGATGCTTTTTTCAATTCTATTAATCCGATGGTCTAAATCTGTCTTGTTTAAATTCATTTCTTTTTGCATTTCAGCAAAAGTTGTTTTCTCTTTCCTCTCAATCAAAAATAATAATTTTATTCTGTCTTGATTTCTGATTGACGGCCATAACCATACTAATAAATTTGCCAAATTATCAAGTTCCATTTCGGCCAACCTCCAAAAGACCTGCCTGTAAAATACATCAAAAAAAAATGTGTCAAGGGTGACTTTCTGTTTCGGCGTTTATTCCTCCTTTGTAAAAGGAGGTGGCGCGTAATCGCGACGGAGGATTTTGCAATCCGGAAATTCAAATCCCTCCCCCTGCGGGTACTCCCTTTATAAAGGGAGAATAAATACCGGAATAATAGAGTTATCAAACGGTTTTTCATGATTATGTAAACTTTGCTATCACAAAAAATACATAATTAAAGTATATACTTTGTATATACATCAAAAACATTCCGACATTCTTGAGAATGTTGGAATGTCCGTTTTGTTTAAAAGGCAAATTAAATTTCCGGCGTGACAACTTTAATCGCTGCAGCCGCGGCGATGATTTCAGCAAAACCCTTCGGGTCAAGGGAGGCGCCGCCGACCAACAGACCATTATAGCCGGATTCTTCCAGATAGGACGCAGCGTTTTGCGTGTTAACCGAACCGCCGTAGAGCAGCGGAATTTTTTCGTTGGTAATGTTGACGATGAATTGGCGCACCACTTTGGCTTCTTCGGGACTGCACGCCGTCCCGGTGCCGATGGCCCACACCGGCTCGTAAGCGATGATCACGGGTGCGGCGGCGATATCCACATCTTTCAGCCCTTCCTTGACCTGCCGCTCAACCACATCGGTGATATGGCCGTCAATGCGCTGTTCCCGCGTCTCGCCGCAACAAAATATCGGCACCAATTTGGCCGCAAGCGCGGCTTTCACTTTTTTGTTAATCATTTCGTCGGTCTCGCCAAAAACTTGCCGCCGTTCCGAATGGCCCACAATCGCATACCCGCACCCCGCGGCGGCAAGTTGCGATGGCGACACTTCGCCCGTAAACGCACCCTTTGATTCCCAATGGCAATCTTGCCCGCCCGTCGCGGCAACGCTTTTCAAAATCTCTTTGGCCAACCCCAAATAACAAAACGGCGGACAAATCACCATCTTAACCTTCGCGCTTTTTTTAATATTTTTCCCATACCCGTTCAAAATCTTCTTGGCCTCAAAAACCGTCTCCGGATTGCACTTCCAATTCGCCACAATGTATTTCATAAAAATGTTTTTATTTTTTATTAAGTTATTCCATTATATCAATCATTTGAGTTTCCGCAAAAGACACTGCCGCAAAAAATAATATCTTACAAATTTAGCCATAGCTAATTTTGTAAGTATTGAATATTCTTATTTAAATTTCGTAGAATTTCAAAGATCGTCCGCAAAACTAAGCGGAGAACAATTATATCTCCAATAAAAACAATCACACCAAGGAACGAACAAATTATAAAGAAAAAAGCATCTTCATATGAATCAAACAATATACTTTGCGACAATTATTTTTGCCCAACCCTGCGAGCGCGACGGCGCGAACACGAGGAATTTTTCAGTAGAAAAATATCCGTGTTGGGCAAAAATAATTGTCGCAAAGTATAGCATCGCTCATCACTCCTCCTTTTGCTTTTGCCTTTGCTTTACCTTTTCACAATGCGAGTATAATGGGAATTTTAAAACCAAAACGCCCATTGCGCTCGCCTCGTGCCGAATTTTCAAAGTGCTTGCCCCGTCCGTAGGTTCAGGTACAAATATTGCGCCAATCTTCTTGCAATGCTCTAACCATTGCAACTCTGACCATTGCGATAATAAAAAATCGCCCGCTTAGAGCAATAGTTGACTCTAAGACAAACTGCCGGTTTCGACGAGTCAAATCGAAATAAGCTGGGTCGCCTTTGCGGATTACCGCTACGGCGTACCAAAGGCGGCTAATTTCTACAACTGGTAGTCTGTCAATCGTTCACAACTGGAATTCGGCGACTCGGAAATTAGCGCGTTTATATTTGTAATGTGATAACTCCATATCGCACTTTAGCTTTCGTGTCAAAAGCGAAGCGAGACGAAAAACAACCAACCTTAATCATAGATTGCATGGTCGCCGATAAACATCAAAACAATTTCATCCGTTTGGCTATATCGAAATATAATCCGATATTTGAAATCAATTGAAAATGCCCAATAATCCGCAAAACGACCGTGCAATTTGTGCAGGTGCAGTCGTACATCTGTCGGATTGTTTTTGAAAATTTCAATGGCGCTATCGGCTTTCTCTTTAACATCCGCAGATAGTTTCTTGCTTGCCCGCGTAAAACCGGAAACATAAAAAATTTCCATAGTTTTATCGCAAATCTTTCATTGAGGTAAATTTTTTCACCGAACCCGCTTTAATTTCTTTTTCGCCTCGTTCTAATTCCCTGGCCAGTTTTTTTTCTTGCCAGAGGCGAATCAGGGAACGGATAAATTCGCTTTTGGAGGCGAAATTGCCGGTTTTCACTTCTTTTTCGATTTGCTCGTCCAATTGCTTGGGCAGCGAGATGGAAACGATATTGCGCATAATTTTAAATATTATTATTGTAATACAAAGTATTACATAATTGTTTTTCTTGTCAACCGCCTTAGTTTATTCCCGGCAATCAACCGGCTTGCCTTCTTTCATGGTTTTCAGCGTCAGCGGGCGGTTGATGGCGTTGCCGTTTTCGTCAAAATTGATACTGCCCGAGGCGCCTTGGTAGTCCTTGATTTTCAACAATTCCGCTTTGATGGCCGGGCCATTGTTGCCGCCGCGCGCGATTGCCTGCGCCAGCAAATTCAATGCATCGTAATTCAAAGCATTGAACACATTGGGAATTTTGTTGTATTTCTTTTTGAATTTTTTGACAAAATCATCGGCAAGATCTTCTTCGGGCATAATGTAGACAATGCCTTCGGTTATCTTTTTCGGGCTCCCGATAACTCCCGGATCAACGAAAGTGTCGGGCGCGAAAAATTTCGCGGCCGCTCCCTCCTCCTTGGCCTGCTTTAAAATAATCCCCATATCCTTGGGATAGCTCAATAAAAATATCGCTTCCGGATTTTTTTCTTTGATCCGCGCCAACTGCTCCTTGAAATCAATAGTTTCGGCGCGATAGCCCTCCACAATGGAAATCGCGATGCCGTTTTGACCCGCCGCGCCCCTTACCGCTTTGGCCAAATCCAAACCATATTCATTGTTGATATAAATTATCGCCGCGTTTTTATGTCCCGCCGCCGCAACCGCCGCCGCCAATTTCTCGCCCTGCTGGAAGTTTGACGGATAAAGACGAAAAGTATAATCGCCGGCGGTGATTTTGGTCGTGCCGGCCAGCGGCGCCATGAGCACCACTTTGTTTTTCTCGGCAATCGGCGTGTCCGCGAGAAGCGCTTCCGAGCTGATCGCACCGACAACCGCTTGGACTTTGTCGGCAAAAATCAATTTACTCAACGCCAGCGCGCTTTTATCGCTATCGGCCCGGTCGTCTTCCCGCGCAATCAAAATTTTTTGGCCGTTAATTCCGCCCTTTTTGTTTATTTCCTCCACCGCCAAATCCACTCCTTCTTTTTCCCATTCTCCATAATAATCATAATCGCCGCTAAGCGACGCCAAATGGCCGATTGTTATCAGCTCTTTTGAGGAAAATATTTTCTTTAAATTAACCATAAATTTTATCCGCGTCCGGTTCGCCGTCTTTAGCGGAATCAGTTTTTTGAGAAACCGATACGGATGGAACATTGGCCTTTGCGTTATTCCCGGCGCCCAGAGCATCGCTAAGCGCTTTTTTCAGCTCGTCAATTTGCACTTCCCGCCGCGGATGGTCTTTGGGAGCATCGTTTCTTTGGCCGGCGAAACGCACCGGGCTCGCGCGTGCCAAATCGGAAAGCGACATACGCGGTGGCGCGGCCTCTTGACGCGGTTCCCGCGGCGCTGCCGCGCTTTGCGCCAGCGCGAGCGTTGACGGAACATCATCCCGCCGCGGCGGAACCAAAACAGGCCTTGGTTCGTTGCCTTGATTTGCCGAAACACCGCCATTGGCGCCATTGCCCGTCCTTCCATTGCCGCCTCCCGTCCGGCTTTCTTGAAGTTTTTTCAAACACGGTTTGCAATAGACCTTGCGGCCCGGCTCGGGTTCAAAGATTACTTTGGTGGTCTTGCCGCACATTGAACAAACAATTTCGTGCATTTTGGTTTGATTCTGCCCCTGATTCTGCCCCTGATTTTGCGGCATGGGCGGAAGTTTTGCCGCCGCTTCGCTCATTTCGCCGCTCCACTTGGTAATCTTTTCTTCAATAACCTCGCGGCGCACGCTGTAACGCTCGCGCGATGCGTGAATAATTTTTTCTTTTTCCGAAACCGTCATTTTTTCCATGGGCGGCAAAGTGGTGGCCGAAAACGGCGCGCTGGTGATGCCGTCAATCATCAATTTCAAATAAACATGATATTTTCCCAAATTGACGAAATCTTCAATGGTAATTTCAGGCGTGAATTCCGGCTCCAAAAATTCCGCGTCTTCGGCGCCCACGCGAAAAGTGATAATCGTGCCCACATTGCCGAACACCGCGTCTTTGACCCGCGAACTCTTGCCGCCGGCACTCATTTCTTCCAGCTGGCCCAGATACTGATTGGCCAAAATCAACGACAAACGATATTTGCGCGCCTCGGAAAGAATATTCACAAACGAATCCGTGGCAAAATTTTGAAATTCGTCCACATAACAGAAAAAATCCGTGCGCTCTTCCTCGGAAATGTTCTGGCGCGACATTGCGGCCAATTGCAACTTGGTGATCACCATCGCGCCAAAAAGCCGCGACGCATCCTCGCCCACCATTCCCTTGGAAATATTGACGATCAAAATTTTCTTTTCGTCCATTATCTTGCGCATATCAATGGACGACTTGACCTGGCCGATGATATTGCGCATCAGCGGATTTGCGATAAACTGGCCGATTTTGTTTTGGATGGCCGCGGTTGATTCCTGCTCGTATTTCTGGTTGTACTTGGCGTATTCGTTGACCCAAAACGCCTTGATAATCGGATCGGTCACTTTTTCCACCACCTTGGCGCGAAACTCCGGATCGGAAAACATGCGATTGATGCCCAGCAAAGTTGAATTGGGATATTCCAAAAGCGCCAAAATGGTATTGTTCAGAATGTATTCCATCCGCGCCGACCAGACATCCGGCCAGATTTTTTTGAACACCGCCATCAAACCCGAAGCGATCAAATTGCGATACTCGGGATTGGTGATCTCCATCACATTGAATGCCGTGGGATAGGCCACATCGCCCGGATTGAAATAAATCACATCGTTCACCCGCCAGGAGGGAATGTAATCCAAAAGCTTTTCCGCCGCCTCGCCGTGCGGATCAATGAACGCGATGCCGTTGCCCGCCTGAATGTCCTGAATGGCCATATTTTCCAACAAATTTGACTTGCCCATGCCGGTCTTCCCCACCAGATACATATGCCGCCGCCGGTCATCGGTCTTGATGCCGAATTTGGTTTTTTGATGGCGCCAGTTCACCTCGCCGATATAAACAATTTTTTCTTTTGGAGTCATAATAATTTCCGCGATACTTATAAACAATGCAAAATACTACACCGGCAAATTACCCGGCGCCACAGTTTCTTTAGCCTCGGTACGGGTAATCCCCGGCGTGGGCGAAACGATTGACGATGGGAAATGAAAAAGCGTGGCCAATTCTTCAACATTCAGCTTTATTTGATTACCCAGATCACCGGCAAACCAAGGATTGTAGTAATTCAAGCGATCGCGATAAACCCGCAACAAGCGCCGCTTTTTGACATAAGCGCGGCGCGGCGCCAAAGCATTAATGAACGGAAACGGCGAAAGCTTCACACGCGTGAGAGTCTTGCCCCAAACCCACAACGAATTGAGATCCGAACTGGTGAAATTATTAAAATAATTCATCAATAACCGCCAATTGGGAGTAAACCAGGCCTCGCGCCGGGCCACATAAATATTGCGAATATAGCAAGCAAAAAACGGTTTACCCACCTTTTTTTCCACCGCCTCCACCACTTCCCGCTCGCCGGCGGTCAAGCGCATCTCGGCCGGAAATAATTCCGGAGCTTTTTCTTCTTCGGCTTTGACACCCTCAAAAATAAAGTCAACGATTTCTTTCCAAAGCGGTTGAACCTTGGCTTTATTGGCATCGCGTTTAGCCAAATGATCGCGCTCCTTATCACCCGCCCTAACAAATTCATCCCCCTCTTTATGTCCGAAATATAACGGCCTGGCGCTGATCTGAATCCATAATTGTTCGCCCGGCTTTAATTTTGACATACCCTCCATCAGCGAATTGATCGGGTCAATCACCTCTTCCTCCTCAATGCCGGTTTCAACATACCTTTCATAGGTCGGTATCGGGTAAACCGCATCTTTAAGCATCCGATAATCCCAGCCAAATATTTCCCAATCCTTGTTGGGAACATCGGCTGGAATCGCCCGGGAATAATCGGGCTGGGCTTCAATTTCGGCCTCGGGAAACTGTGAATAAACCGCGGCTTCAACCGCCTCGCGATAATCGGCAAAACAGCGAATGTAAAAATGAATTTTGCCGTCAATCGCGGCAATCTCAAACTTGTAACTGGTTTGCGGTTCGCCACTCCTGTATTTTTCCCACCAGTCCGGATCGTTATAGATCGCACCATGGAGCGACGCAAAAACCGCTTCCATGGCTTTAATCGGCTTGGGCTGCACCTTGGGCAATTTTATTTCCAGCAGTAGCGGCTTCCACACCGTGCCAAACCACAATTCCATACGCCAAAATTTCCAATAATCATCAATTTTTTTTACACACCAAAAAAACAGCGGCAACCACCACCAGTATAAAACCAATTTCCACGCAAAAGCGATTAATTGTGAAAACTCGGATAACATAATGTCAAAATCAAAATTTTAAATGTTAAATAAATTTTAAAATTACAAAAAACTGGCATTTAGTTTTAGATTTTAACATTTAATATTTGAATTTTGTTTGAAATTTAACATTTTAATTTTGACACTGCGCCTCAACAATACGCAGAAAAAGCGTTTTCTTCACGCTTTCATTATACCCCGAGTTGTTGTTAAAACAAAGGATTACGCTTCTTGGATATTTGCCCGCCCCGGACGAGGCTCGCCTTCGGCGGCGCGCCAATATTTGCCTTCGTTATCCCGCGAAAAAAATTTCTTGTTACTCAAATTCATCAGCACCGTGTTTTCCTTGATGCGACGCTGTTTCATCACGCGATCAAGAATTTCGGTCTTGGTCAGCGGCCGGTTTTCATTGCCAAAAATGTTCAAAATCACATCTTTGACATCGCCCTCAACATAGCCCCATTCTTTGAGCGCGTAAATGCCGCGGCCGATCAAAATAAACCGCTGGTCGCGAATCAACTCGTTGTGCACGGTCTGCACCAAGCTGCCGTTGATCCTTTTGGCCACATCGGTGAAATGAAGCGGATTGCGGCTTTTTTTGAATAAAAGATAAATTTTGTCTTTGATCCCTTTGGGGTTAACTTCGGGCCAATCGCGCAATCCGTAAAATCCTTCTTTGTTTTTTTGGATCTGCTTGGAAATGCCCAAATATGATTCGGCCACCGGCTTTTTCAAACCGCCCGAATCCGCCAACTCGCGAAGAGGCGCCAACCGCTTTTTTTCTTCAAGCATGGTTTTTGCTTGAAGAATAAAGTTTTTGGCCGCTTCAACCGATTGCGAATCCAACGCCCAAAAACAATTGAAATTTTCATCTTCGCCCGTCCGGACAAAATCGCCCGAAAGCGCCAGCAAAAAATAGGCCTGCGCCTGGAAATCTTTTGATCCCAGTTCTTCCAACAAAACCTTTTCCTCGCGCACGCCGCCGAAATTCTTCAAATGCTTGGCAAAAATTTTTGCCGCTTCTTTATAGGCCGAAGCGTTCTTTTTCATTTTCGTCATGCTCGCCTTTTCAATCTGGCGCACCCGTTCGCGGCAAATCTTGTGGCTCTTGCCAATCGCTTCCAGCGTCTCCCGCACAACAATGCGAGGCTCGCCATCGGCGGCGCGCGTCCCGGTTTTCAACCCAAAACGGCGCTCAATCACCTCGCGCTGTTTGGCCGGAAGCCGTCCCAAAAGCTCCTCGCAAATCTGTTTGTAATTAATATTGACCATATTAAAATAATTAATTATATTTTTCAGTATTTAAACAAAAAATAACGTTTTTTAGCTTTATTTTGCACTATACAATTATTATATAGTATGTTTCATTTTTTGTCAAATTTCCCGCATCAAACGCAATCAAAAACAGGGGTTGGCCCCTGTTGAGATTGCGGAAAGTAATTTTATTTTTTAGCTTTGGCTTTGCTTTTTTCCATCCAGACCGCCAGGATTTGCGCGGCCAGGAAAACCGACGAATAGGTGCCGGTGACGATACCCAAAATCAAGGCCAAGGCGAAATATTTCAAACTGGCGCCCGCCCAAAAATAGATCGCGAACACCGGCAATAATGTGGCCACCGAAGTGTTGATTTGGCGACTCAATGTCTGGTTGATTGCCCGATCGGAGATTTCGGCAAAATTCGCTTTGCGGTCGCGCAACAAATTCTCGCGGATGCGATCGTAAACCACAATCACATTATTGATCGCGTAACCCACCACCGTCAACAGCGCAGTAATGATCGGAATCGTGATCTGCACACCTTGGAATTTTCCCAAAACCGCAAAGATTCCCAGCGGCACCAAAACATCGTGGCACAAAATGAAAAACGACGCGATACCGTATTGCCAGGAACTCACCGGCCCGGGCACATTGCGGAACGCCACCGCGATATAAACCAGCATCGCCGCCAGCGAAATCAGCACCAGCACCGCCATTTTATTGGTCAATTCCTTGCCCACGGTCGGTCCGATAGCCTCAAAACTCTTTTCATCGTATTTTCCGGTTTCATCCAATTTTTTCAACAAATCGGCGTGTTTGGCCGCATCCAAATTTTCGGTGCGAATCGTCACTCCTTTGTCGCCGTTGGCATACAAAGAAACATCTTTTATGTTCAAACCGGAAATTTTTTCCTGAATCGCGGCATTGTCCGGCCGCGCCTCCTGATACTCAATCTCCAAAACGCTGCCGCCGGTAAATTCAATCCCGGGCTTGAAACCGTAAACCGCAATCGCGGCCAAACTCGCAATCACCGCCAGCGCGGTAATGCCCAGAAATATATTTTTATATTTGATAAAAGGAATCATAAAAATTTAAAATGTAAATATCAAAAATCAAAATGACAATCAAAAATGTAAAATCCACGATTTAGCAATTTTTAACTTTACATTGTCATTTTTCATTTTGATTTTTCAATTTTTAATTTATTTAAGCGATCGGTTTCCACAACCAGTTAAACTTGCCCAATTTCGTCATCGCCATCACCCTCAAAAAAGTTCGCGTGACCACGATCGCCGAATACATTGACAGCATAATGCCCCAAATCAGCGTGGCGGCAAAACCCTTCACAAAACTTGTTCCCAAAAAGAACAAAATCACCGCCACCACAATCGTGGTGAAATTACCGTCGCGAATCGCCGGCCACGCGCGATTAAATCCTTCCTCAATACTTAACGGCAAACTTTTTCCGGATTGAAGCTCCTCTTTCATGCGCGAGAATATCAGCACATTGGCGTCAACGGCCATACCCACCGAAAGAATAAACCCGCCGATACCGGCCAAACTCATGGTCACGCCCATCAATTTGAACGCCGCCAGCAAAACCAAGCCGTATAACCCCAGCGCGATTGACGCCAGCAAGCCGGGCAAGCGGTAATAAACCACCATAAACAGCACCACCAGCAAAAATCCCATCACGCCCGCGGCCACGGTTTGCTCCAATGAAACCGCACCCAATGTCGGACCGATCTTTTGCTGAGTCACCGGCTGTCCCAGCGGCACCGGCAGCGCACCTTCATTCAAACGCTTAATCAAGGTCTTTGCTTCTTGGATATCGGAAATCCCGGTGATCACCGCCTTGCCGCCGCTGATCTTTTGAATAACTTTGGGCGCATAAAGGTCGCCGGCATCAATTTTGCCGTCGCCGGTGGTGTCAATGATTGACTTGCCATCAAGAAAGATCGCCATCGGCTTGTTCACATTGCGCTCGGTCAATTGCTCAAAAATCTTGGCGCCGTCGCCGTTGAATTGCAAATCAACGATCGGCGCGCCGGTGTTCTGGTCAAAACTCAACGCGGCTTTTTCCAAATATTTGCCGGTCAATTCGGTTTCCTGAAAATAAGGATTTTTAATTGTACCGTTGGCTTCAATTATAATATTAAGATCGGCAATCTTGGCGATCTCTTCGGGCGTTTTGCCTTCCATTTCCTTCATTTTGGCCAAAATTTTGTCGGTATCTTCCTGCGATCGTTGCTCCAAAAAGCTCAACCACGGTGTCTGGCCGATCCAATCAATCGCTTGCTGCACACTTTCAATACCGGGCAGTTCCACAATCAGCCGATTCTGTCCCGAAACCTGGATTTGCGGCTCGGACACGCCGTAGCTGTTGATGCGGCGATCAATCAAGTCCTTGACTCCTTCCATAACGCTCGTCCGATCTTTTTCGGCCACTGAACTTAAATCGGCCCGGTATTCCAGACGCACTCCGCCCTTAACGTCCAAACCCAAAGCAAACGGCTTGTCAACCAAATGCGGAATTTTCCAAATCAATTTGGAATTCATCGCGTCAATCTGCCGATTTACAAATTGCGGAAAACAAAAAGCCGCGGATGCCAGCGCCAGAACCGCGATAAACAAAAGCGACCACCAATAATTTTTCTTCATAGATTAAATATAAACGGTTATTATCCGCCCTTTTCATATCACAAATTACCCCAAAAGTAAAATTTCCCCGCATTCGCACCCGTAGGGGCGAAACCATGCTTTGCCCTGCCGTAGCTTTAGCGAAGGAGGGTTTTCGCCCGCATTCGCATTTTGATCCGTTTTTGCATTGTTACCAATTCCGCCAAATGCGGGCGATTACATGGAATCGCCCCTACGGAAAAAATGCAAAATCTTATGATTTCGTTTTTGGACGGATTTCGTAGTTTTCCTGCAAATAATTCAAGTCCTCGGCCAGCTTTTCAAAAATCCGGCGCAGATCAATGTTTTCTTCTTTGGCGGCAATATGGCAAACCGTGGCGATCGTGGCAAAATAATCGCCGCGTTCAATATGGAACCGCGCTTGGGCAAACCGCGCCTCCCGATTATCCAAATCGCTTACAAACCCTCCCAAAAAATCAGAACAACCTCCGTCAACGCAAACCGCCGCCGCACCGCTCCCGGACAAATTATATTGATTCATATTTTTTGTTAATATACCCCCATTTTACCACAACCAAACCAAAAAACGAGGATCACCCTCGCAAAATTTCATAAACAAACCATTTTTCCTGAAACTCAACCGCCCTGCGGATTTCCTCGTCGCCGGGAACATCGCCATCCGCGACAACCACCAACTTATCATCATCGTCATTCAAACGACGAACAATCGCAACCACCCGGCCTTTCGCTTTCGCCAAGGGTTTATCCGTCCCCAAAAAGTAAGCATCCAACTCCTCGCCATCCGGCGCTTTCACGCCCTCAACATACCCATAATTCACTTCATAAGCAAAACCAAACTCGGGATGAACGCTCCCAATCGGCCGATCAACGACAACCTCCACTTCCCTGCCCAAAAATCCCTTCGCAATTCCCAACGATTTAGATTTATTTTGCATTTAAATCCATAGGGGCGAAACCATGTTTTCGCCGAAAATCAAACATTTCAACAAATTTTTTGTTCCGCGGCGACACTTCAAGCTGTTTAAATTCTTCGGGCGTTACCCATTTAAAATCATCATGCTCATAACTAAGCTTAACCCCGGCTGTTGTCGGTTGTGCCGCATAACAAATCGTTACCCAAAATTCATCTTTATCATTAAATCCCGAAATAACATCTAAAACCCGCAAATCATTAACTTCCAAGCCCGTCTCTTCTTTTATCTCGCGAATAATACTTTCTTTCGCGTCTTCGCCAAAATCAACATCGCCGCCGGGCAAATCCCAACATAAAGGATTTGACGGAGCAGTTGCGGATCGCCTAATCGTTAAAATTTTCCCTCCCTTATCAAACAAAATCGCTTTTTGCGCCACTCCGATTTTTTGACTGTTATTTCCCATGACTTTTAAAAAAAATCCCAAAATCAATATCTAAATTTCAATTAATCCCAAACTGATTGCCAATGCGCGATTCACCAATATCATCTTGCCAGCATCCAAACAGCCGATTTTCTTGATCAATCTAATCTTATCTACGGCGCGAATTTGATTTAATAAAACCATTGATTTTTGCGCCAGGCCGCAATTCGTGTTGTCAAGAAAAACCTCAAACGGATAAATTCTGCCATCACATTGAGAAGTGATGGCCGCCACAATGGTCATTGAGCTGCGCCGATTGCTTATATCGTTTTGTATTACAAGCGCCGGCCTCGTTTTTTTTATTTCAACGCCGATTGTCGGGTCAAAATTAACCCAATAAATTTCGCCTCTTTTGGGTGTTATTTTTCCGGCCATACTTCATTTTCAAGAAAAAACCAATCATTGGCCAAATCCAAATCGCGCTGATAGCGCGCGGTTGCACCTTCATTTAATTCTTTTCTTAATTTCGCGCGGTTCATCTCCTTGGCATAAAAACGGATTGCTTGATCGACTAAACCGCTCCGATCGCCCTTTTTAGATATGCGTTCAAGTAATTTAATCGTTTCTTGCGGAAGCGTAATGTCTATTCTTTTATGATTATCCGATTTTGTAATTATATTCATAATCATATTATACACATTACCAATGTGTAGTCAATCTCCATCCGTGGCTATGCCATAATAATTTGTCCCCGTCCGAAAGCTGTCTATCGCCAATTTGCAGGTTTCAAATAACGGCTGGGGCAGTTTGTCCATTTCATACCAATCCCACGATTCGCATTTTTCCGGTTCCCGCACCTCCGGCGCGCCGGCCGCCCAGTCCGCCGATAATCCGATGTGCACATAATGTTTCGGCGCGTATTTGGTCAAATTCACCAAAAATTGAAATCTGATATTTTTAATTTTAATGCCGCATTCTTCATCCGTCTCCCTTTGCGCGCAATCCTCAAACGATTCCATATATTCCAAATGCCCGCCCGGAAACGCAAACCCTCCCCATGCGACCCCTTCCTCTTCCCCAGCAAAACCCGGCCATCCTTGATGATCATTATCCCAACGCCAACTTTTGGTTGATTTTGTTCCATATTTACCGATATAAAAATGTACACCAATGCAATTTGCCATTATCGCATCGCCAATAATGCAAAATAAGTGAAATAACGGTCAAGCGATTCCAAATCGCTATTATAAACTTTGCCGCCCAAAACCGCATCGCAAAAAACTTCATAAGCGCGGGCGATTTCTTTTTTGCGCCCCGCATTCCAGCGCTTGTCGGCCAGCGTTAAATTAAACAATTCCAGCCCGCGCATCACCGCGCCCCAAAAACGGGTTTCATCTTTTCCTTGCGATAAACGCGCCCGGCTCACCTCGCTGCCGATATTCCCCAACTGCTCGGCCAACGACAATTCATACCACCGCCCCGCCGCCAAATTTTTGTGCAAGATTGCTCCATCCATTATTTTAATTGAGTGAAACGAAATCAAGCTTCGCTTACCAATTTTTTAACAATTTCAATGATTTTATTTTGCGTTTCCAAATTATCAACCCCGCGCGTCCGATTGCCAAACACCGGCTTTAAATTGATCATTGAATCAAATTCAATAAAATCGTCACCCTCTTTTTCGGGATATAAATTTATTCCCCACACAAATTCCGATTTTGAGTTCTCCCGCTCAATTAACTCCATCTGTTCATCCATATGCATTTCCCCGCCCAAAGCCATAATTGCCTGTTCAACATCCACCGCACCCTTAACCAAATCGCCAAACCCGGCTTGGGCGATTTTTTTCAATTCAAATCTGGTTATCGGATTTTTAATAATTTTTATTTCCATAAGAATAATCTTATCGTTAGTCGCAATATTTATTGCAATTATTGCGTCACATTTTCTCGATCAACTTCTTGAATTTGGACGCCTCATCTGGCGGATAAAGCTCATCAAATAACTCGGGTGCGTATTCCAAAATTAGCTTATTCCACCTTTTAATAACTTCTAATTCCTCGGCCGCATGCTCCCTTGACATTCTAAATCTGAAAAAATGCGGCAACCCTTCCCGAATCTTTTCTTGATCTTTAAAATTCAACCTTTTATCGGGATCCAAGAATGCTTCGATAGCCGTGTCGGGAAAACCCATTAATTGGCCATAACGTTTATGATCGGATCCATTGGAAGGAGATAAATTATTAAGCTCATCAATTATTTCTTTTTTCCTTGATACCACAATTTTCACCTTTCCCTTGTCCGTGTCCGAAGGAAAAACGGCGCTAACTAAACCAATTTCCTCAAATTTTTTAAGTAACTTTAAAACTTCACTATCCGCCGAAACATTAAATTCAAGGCCCGGTTTTTCGTTTAATAAAACAAGCACCATCTGCGCCTTAACGCTGACACCCAACGGCAACTCAATAATTGGCTTTATTTCTTCCCTGGAAATATTTTTAAAATTTTCCACGGAAATTAAACGTTCATCATTCAGTTCTAATGTTTCCTTCATAACTTTACTTCCCGCAGCACTTCTTATACTTCTTCCCCGAGCCACAAGGGCAGGGGGCGTTGCGGTCGGTTTTGCCGTAATCGTTGGCGGGTTTTTGGGGTTGGGGTTGGGAGATGGAGGCCGCGGATTGAGGGTTTACCGAAACATTTAATAAGTTTTGCAGGATGTTGGCTTCAACGGTGTCCAGCAGGATGCGGAATTGCTTGTTGGCTTCGTTTTTGTATTCCACCAGCGGATCCTGCTGGCCGTAGGCGCGCAAACGCGTCGCGTCGCGGACATTGTCCATCAACTCCAAATGTTCCTGCCAGAAAAAATCAATGGTTTTCAACGCCACAAACCGCGCCGCCTGCATCATCGGCCCCCGGCCGATCCCGGCTTCGCGGGCGGCATATTGTTCGGAAGCATTGCCTTTGGCGGCCAAATCCAAAACATAGGCGTGGATTTGGTCATCGCTTTGTTCCAAAATATCGTTGCGCTTTTTGTAAATCACTTCGCGATGTTTGTTCAAAACCCCGTCATAATCCAGCAAGTGTTTGCGAATATCAAAATTGGTGCCTTCAATTTTTGTTTGCGCTTCTTCAATCCGTTTGGAAAGCATTCCCGATTCAATCGGCTGGTCTTCGGGAACTTTGAGCATTTCCATCAATTTTTTCATTTGATCGCCGGCAAATATCCGCAATAAATCGTCCTCGGCGGAAATGAAAAATTGCGTCGTGCCCGGATCGCCTTGGCGGCCGCCACGGCCGCGCAGCTGATTATCAATGCGGCGCGCCTCGTGCCTTTCGGTACCCATAATAAATAGCCCGCCCGCATCACACACCCTTTGCGCTTCGGCCAAATCCGGCGGATTGCCGCCCAAAACAATGTCCACGCCGCGGCCAGCCATATTGGTGGCAATGGTCACCGCGCCAAAGCGTCCGGCCTGAGCGATGATCTCGCCTTCCCGTTCATGGTTTTTGGCGTTTAAAATTTCGTGCTTCACACCCTCGCGTTCCAATAGTTGCCCCAAATATTCGTTTTTTTCCACCGAACGGGTGCCCACCAGCACCGGCTGGCCCTTGGAATTTCTTTCTTTAATCTCGGCCACTACCGCCGCGAACTTGCCGCGCTCGTTTTTGTAGATCCGGTCGGGCAAATCCTGGCGCCGCAACGGCTTATTGGTCGGAATCGGCACCGAATCAAGATGGTAAACCGTGTCAAACTCTTCGGCGGAAGTCAGCGCAGTGCCGGTCATTCCCGCCAATTTTTTGTAACCTTTGAAAAGATTTTGAAAAGTGATTGACGCCAGCGTGAGCGATTCGGCCTGAACTTTCACCCCTTCTTTGGCTTCAATCGCCTGATGCAAACCGCCCGACCAGCGCCGCCCCGGCATCAACCGGCCGGTAAATTCGTCAATGATAATAATCTGATCGTCTTTAACCACATAATCGCGATCCAACCGGTAAAGCGCCTGCGCCCGCAACGCCTGTTCAAGGTGATGCAAATACTTGATCCCCTTTTCCTCGTAAATGTTATCCGTCCCCATTATTTTCTCCACCTTGGCAATGCCCGCTTCGGTAAGGGTCGCGGCGCGATCTTTTTCATCAACTTTATAATCATCGTCGGCATTAAGTCGCGGAATGATCCGCGCAAAATCCTGGTACCATTTGGAGCTTTCCTCGTCGGGCGCCGAAATAATCAGCGGCGTGCGCGCCTCGTCAATCAAAATTGAATCCACCTCGTCCACAATCGCGTAATTGAATTCCCGCTGAACTTTATCTTCCAAACGATAAGCCATATTGTCGCGCAAATAATCAAAACCGAATTCGTTGTTAGTGCCATAAGTGATGTCGGCCGCATAGGCATCGCGGCGCGAACAAGGACGCAAAAAATCCTGGGAAATATGAAATGACCCCAGATTGTCGCGCATCGTATCCTCGGTTTCCTGGGCTTTTTTGTAATCCGGGTCATACAAAAACGACTGGTCGTGGTTGATGCAACCCGTGGTCATGCCCAAAGCGTGATAAACCTGCCCCATCCACACGCAATCGCGGCGAGCCAGATAATCATTGACCGTTACCAAATGCACGCCCAAGCCCGACAGCGCGTTCAAATACACCGGAGAAGTCGCGGTCAAGGTTTTACCTTCGCCGGTTTTCATTTCCGCGATTTTTCCCTGGTGCAAAACAATGCCGCCCATCAATTGCACGTCAAAATGACGCTGGCCCAAATTCCGCCGCGCCGCTTCGCGCACCGCCGCGAACGCCTCGGCCAAAATATCGTCCAGCGCCTCGCCCTTGGCCAGCCGCTCCTTAAACTCCGCGGTCTTGGCCTTCAATTGCGCGTCATCCAACGCCTGCAACCCGGCCTCAAAACCGTTGATGGTTTCCACCAACGGCAAAAGTTTTTTGAAATAATTTTTATTCTCATCCCCGAAAATCTTAGTAAGAATTGACATATTAAGCTTATATTTTATCTTTTTAATTGTAATGCAATTACAAAAAAAAGAAAGCCCGGTTTCTGCCGAGGCCTTCCAATCATTGGCACGCGATGCTATTTTCGCGCTTTGTCAAGCAACCTTTCTTTGAAGTCGGTGATTTGGCGCTGGAGGTCGTCGCGCACGGCCACGATCGCTTTTTCCAAATCGTCGGCGCTTTCGGCCGCGCGGATTTTATTGCCATGGAAAGTTATCAGCACCTCAGCGCGCCAAATATCGCCTTTGCGCTGGCCGGCAGTGGTTTTTCCCAATTCGGCCACCACATCCATCTTAGAACGCAACGCCGGATCGTCATCGGTCTGGAAAAAATCAAAATACTTTTTCAACGAGCCAATCCTTTCCTCGGCAAACTCCCGCAACGCCGGCGTCAATTCAAAATTCTTGGTCTTGATGATAATATTCATTTTTATTTGTTTTAATGTTGTTTGATTATAGCAAATGCCAAAAAAAATAAAACACTCGCGCGGCCGAAGCCAAGTTTGCACGAGGTTTCACCTTGCGAACTCGCAAGGTGAAACCTCGTACAAACTTTTGTACATTGCAAAAAGTTGCCGCGGATGCAAATAACAAAAAAGAATATTCTTTTAAATATTCTCTTTTGTTTGCAAAAAAACAATTACCGGTTGGAAACTTTCTTCTTGCTTTTCCGATTCTTGAGTTTGTTTTCTTTTGAAGGCCGCGCCTTCTTTTTTTTGGGAACGACAACCATATGTTTAAAATTATTAAAATCAAAACATCAAACACGAGGCCTGCCGCACAAAATTTCCGCGGCAGGCCCGTTTTGAATTTCCTCCCTGTTTTTTAAAAACTACTTTCTCTTTGCCTTCTTGACGACCTTCTTTTTGGCGCCTCCGGCTGGTTTCTTACCTTTTTTTGCTACCATATTTTTGAATTATTTTTTTAAAACTTTTTTCAAAACTTATCGACCGTTTGAAAATTCCGCGCGCAAAATTTTTGTTAAAAAAATTTCGCGGCATTGTGCTACTTTTATTTTTTCACGATTGAATTCTTTGTCAAGTGTGGAAAACTATTTTTAATTGAAAATGCAAAAATCAAAATTAAAAATGACAATGCAAAATGAAAAATTAAATAATTTTAACATTTGCCATTTTTAAATTTTTAAATGTCATTTTTAATTTTGATTTTTGCATTTTCAATTTTATACAATCTCAATTTCTTCTTTCAATTCCGCGCCGAATTTTTCTTTGGCCGCGGATTTTATTTGCGAAATCAAATCCAAAACATCCTGCGCCTTGGCGCCGCCGCGGTTGATGATAAAATTGGAATGTTTTTCGCTCACTTGCGCGCCGCCGACGGTCTTGCCCTTGAATCCGCAATCTTCAACCACTTTTCCGGCAAAAAATCCCGGCGGATTGGTGAACACCGATCCGGCCGACGGGTATTCCAACGGCTGAGTGGTTGATTTTTTGGCCAGGTACTCATCCATCAATTTCTTGATTTTGGCTTTATCGCCCTTGGCCAAAACCAATTCCACCCAAACAATCACCAAATTTTTATTGTGCTTAAAAATGCTTTCGCGATAGGAAAACCCGCATTCGGATTTTGCAAAAACTTTTTGGGCGATGCCTTGCGCCGACATTTCCAAAGCGCCGACTTTGCGCACGCTTTCGGAAATATCGCCGTGAAACGCGCCGGCATTGCCGCGAATCGCGCCGCCCACGGTTCCGGGAATGCCGGCGGCCCATTCCATTCCGGTCAGCCCATTTTCCCAAGCAAAACGCGCCACCGCGCCAAGCGGCGTCCCCGCACCGACAATCAACTGCGCGCGCGTATCATTTTCTTTGATTTCAATTGAATTATTTTCAATTTTTAAAATTAATCCCGGAAAGCCGCGGTCGGAAAACAAAACATTGCTCCCCCCGCCCAAAACAAAAAACGGAAAACCATTTTCCCGCGCCACCTCCAATCCGGCGGCGATTTCTTCGGCGGTGGATGCAAAAAAAATAACTTTCGCCCGCCCGCCAATGCGATAGGTGCAATAATTTTCCAGCAATTCATTTTGTTTAATTTCAGACATAATTGTCAAAACAAAGCATACTTTGAATTACGAAACCGGACGCAGTTAATCTTTTTTTGCGCCATTTGCGAGCGCGATCGGCGCGAGTTTAAAGCAAATTTTATAGCAATAAAATTTGCGGTGGCGCAAAAAAGTTAACGGAGAACGGTTTCGTAATTCAAAGTATATTTATTGTTCGCTTTCCCCGCCCGCGCCGGTTTTGATTTTATTGATTTCTTCAATAATTACCGCCGCGTTGGGATTGCCCGGATATAAATCATAGGCCTGGCGCGCCTGCGATTCGGCCTCGTCAATGCGCGATTGGTAGACCAAGTTTTGCGCCAATTCCCAATATGATTGCTGGTTGTCGGGCGCAAGTTTTTTGGCTTCCTCCAAAACCGCCTGCGCCAATCCGATTTTCGTCTTGTCAAACAGCGACCAAACATTGTAAAGCCGCCCCAATTCCAACCGTGATTGAAAATCAAAAGGCGATTCGCGGCGGGTTTTTTCCAATTCGTCGGCGATAAACACAAAATTGTCTTCAAGCTGCTTGGGCGTAAGCGCGGTATAAATTTCCTTGTTTAATGCCACTTGCCGCCATTGAGCGGCAAAAAACATCCTGATTTGGTATTTGCCCAGCGGCGATGCATTCAAAGCGTCGCGGTAAAGCTGAATCCGCTGGGAAGACCCGTATGGAGCGGAAACCGCCTGCACGGTGTCGTAATCGCCGGTCATCGGCCCCAAAACAAACACACACAAACAAACAACCGTCGCGATGCCGGGCGGCAAAACCTGCCGCCATTCAAGCGGTTGCGGCCATGCAATTTCTTTGCGCCGGCCGGAATCGTAAACCCAAGCGATGAATCCCAAACACATAAACCACATCACATAGCTGACCACCATATCAAATACCGTCAAATTTTGCAGAAAATAGGCGCAAAACAGCGCCGTGAATGTCCCCGCCTCGGCAAACCCGATCGTTTTGGCGCAATATCCCTTCCACAAAATGTAAAACGAAGCGACAAAAATCAAAAGATAGCCCAACAAACCGATCGCGCCCACTTCAACCAAAGTGTCAAAAACAATGTTGTGAGCGCGGTCAAACCAGGTCTCGCCGGAACATTCGGGAGTGCCGAAACAAGGATTGTAGTGGCGGGAAAAAACCAAATTGAAATTTTCCGGACCCCAGCCCAACAGCGGCCGCTCCAAAAATCCTTTCCACGCGATTTCCCAAACCACCACCCGACCATGTATCGTTCCTTCGCTGAATTTATCGGTCATTTTTTCATAAACGACATTCCCCGGATTTGTCGCCAAAAATATCAGCCCGATGCCGGCCAAAACCGACATGCACAAAACCGCGATTCCGAAAATCCGGACGGCAATTTTTTGGCACGTCGCCAGCCATAACACTCCCAACAGCGCCATTCCCGCCAAAAAAGAAATTTTGGCGGCGCGCGCGCCGCTGTTGATCATACTAAAAATCCAATCGCCATCGGAAACATTGAAATTGCCGCCCGTAAAATCTCTCCAAATTTTCGTCCCTTCAAAAAACAGGCAAAACGCCATCGTCAAAAATACCGCGCCGGAAAATATTTTCATTTTCTTTTGCGCGGCGGCGGTTGACGATAAAAACAAATAAAGCGCGATAAAAATATTAAACAAAACATAGGTCGCCCAGAAAGAATCATTGCCGATAAAACCGCCGCCGCGCGACTGCGCGCTTTGATCAAAAAGCGCCTGCACGGCGATAATCGCGCTCAAACCGACGCTGGCGGCAAAAAGCCGCCGCCAGTCGTTGGCCTCAAACACCGAAGCCGCGGCAATCGCAAACGCTCCCAAATGCAAAAACATCAAAACCCCGCCCATCCGTTCAAATTTTGACCAAAAACTCGCCGAAAAATCCGCACCAAAAATTGCCGCAATAAACGATATTGCTAAAAACAGCAAAATCACGATGATCGCCGGATTTTTAAAATTCGGCCGATATTGCTTCCACCGCCAAGCAAGCACAATCCACGCAAAAAACGCCGCTTCCGCCACAGCCATAAAATAGATCCCTTTGGGGCCGACAAAGGGGAAATAGAAATGCATATCCTTAACGAATGGCGTCAGTAATGCCGCAAACACCGCCGCCTTGATAAAATTGATTAAAATTTTCGGTTCCATTTTATTTATTGCCTTTTGGCATAATTTGTTTTACTTTCAATGCCTATATTGTAGTTTTTTTATAGTTATCGTCAATCGGCGCAATTACCGAAAAAACAATTGCAAGGTCTTAATGATGATGGAAATGTCCAGCCAGAATGAGCGATTTTTGATGTAATAAAGGTCGTATTCAAATTTTTCTTGCGCTTCCCCGGTCGTAACCGATGCCTTGTAATTTATCTGCGCCCAACCGGTCAACCCGGGCTTGACCAAATAGCGGCAATTATAAAACGGGATTTCTTTTTCATAATCGTCAGCCAGCTTATTCCATTCCGGCCGCGGTCCCGCAAAACTCAAATCGCCTTTCAAGATATTATAAAATTGCGGAAACTCGTCAATATGCAATTTTTTAATAATCTTGCCCACGCGCGTTATTTGCCGCGGATCGTTGGCGCGCAAAACCAGATATTGGTCGGGCGTTGAAGCCATCGTCCGAAATTTATACAATTTAAAAACCTTGCCCCCCTTGCCTTTCCTTTCCTGCACATAAAAAACCGAACCGGCCGAGTCAAGTTTCACCGCCAAAAAAATCAGCGGGAAAATCGCCGCGGTTAAAACACAACCGCAAAAAGAAAGAATGGCGTCAAAAATATTTTTAACGGCATTATAATTTTTCCGGTCGCTTTTGAACAATTTTTCCCAAATCCACGGTTCCCCCACCAGGCCCAGGGAAATTTTGCCGGTAACCTCTTCATAGAAAATTTCAGCGCCGATAACCTCCATTTTCAGCAGCGCGCCCGCCAGCGGCCCGCGCGAAAAAATTTCCGGCGCGGTTTTGGCGGCAAAAACCACCGTCTCAACTTTTTCTTTTTCCAGTTCGGCCGCAAACCGCCTTGGATCGGAAAAAATTTTCATCTTTTCAAAACCGGAAAACGATCCCGGCGCGAACACCGCCGCGATCTCATAATTCAAGCGCGGCAAATAATCGCGCGCCAATTCATCCATTTCGGAACACCAGCCCGCCACCGCGATTTTTTTGGCGAATCTTTTGGAGCCGATAAAAATAATCAGCGCCCGGCGCCATAAAAACGCCAACACAACAAAAAACACAGTAATAAGCAAAAGAATCGTTTTGGGCACAATCAGCGCCGCCACATTCAAATAGAAATAAATCACCCCGAAACCAAGCGCCAAAAACGCGAACCGCGCCATATTTTTCCAAAAAACAATTATTCGCTTAATGCTGAAAATATCGTAGAAGTCAAACGCGAACAACAAAACCAGCCAAACCGAAAAAATTATGGAAAAATGAAAAACAAATTGCCCGGTTTGCGGTCCGGGAAGCGCCGAAAAATCGCGATACCGAACCGCCAGCGCCAAAAACAGCGCCGCGTACATCAGCGAAACATCCCCGGCAAATAAAACCAATTTTATAAAATTATTTTTGTTCATTTTTACGGTTTCTTGGAACCGATGATTTTTTCTTTGCGAAAAATATTCAAAACGGTTTTTTTCGCGAACGCCAACCATATTCCGGCACAGAACAAGCCGTTGGCGGCAAAATTGCTTTTTGCCGCCAAATGGCGGCGATAAAAAACGCACGCACCCTTGTGGAAATGCCAGAGATTTTTAAACGCGTGCAGCTGCGCGCCGCCCGCGCCGCCGTAATGCGTTATTTCACAAACCGGAACATAATAGACCTTCAATCCCCTTTCCTTTATTCTAAAACATAAATCCGTATCGTCCCAGTACATTATGTAAGTTTCGTCCATCCCGCCCGCGCTTTCCCAAACATCGCGCCGCACCAGCATCGCCGCGCCGCTCAACTGATCAACCTCGCACACCGCGTCATCGGCTTTATCCATTTGAAAATAACCGCCGGCAATCTTTTTCCATTTTGGCGACCGCGCGCGTTTCCACAATCCGGAACCGTAAAAAAACGAATTTTTGAATGTCGGCCACCCGCGCTTGCACTGCCGCTGCATCGTGCCGTCGGCGTTCAAAATCAACGACCCAACCGCGCCCGCGTCTTGATGGCAATCCATAAACTCCGCCAATTTGCAAACATTTTCATCCCGCAAGACCGTGTCGGGATTGAGCAAAAAAAGATATTCCCCGCGGGCAATTTTGGCCGCCCGGTTATTGGCCGCGGCAAAGCCGAGATTTTTGCCGTTTTCAAGCGTCCGTACCGCCGGAAAATCATTTTTTATCATTTCCAAACTGCCGTCGGTTGAACCATTGTCGGAAATAATAACCTCATATCCGACATTTTTCAAATTGGCGAAAACCGAAACCAAACAATTTCTCAAAATTTCCCCGCCGTTATAATTAACGATGATGACCGAGAACTTAATTTTAGCTCCTCCGATTGCGTTTTTCATAACTTGATATCATTACAACATTCCCTTTTTTCCCATCATTATAATGTTAAACGGAAAAGAAAAATCCGAGTATAACACTTCCACCCCGAAATGACCGAATATTTGTTTCAGTAAATCTTTATCAAAAACATGCTGGTGCAAACAACGGTTCTCGTAATTTTTCAGAGAACGCGCCGAAAATTGGAAATGATCTCCGGCATCGCGATCCATTAACAAATCGTGCAGGGATAAAATCTCGTCCAAATGCGAAAGATCGTCTTCCCCGACATTCGAATTATAATCGTCCAAAAGATGGTCAAACAAAGTGATTTGCCGACGGCGGTCAAAAGTAAAGCGTTTGTCCGGTGCCACGACCAGCAGCGCCCCGCCCGGCTTGAGAACCCGCAACCATTCTTTCACGGCTTTCAACGGATTCACAAAATGCTCAATGCAATGGCTGGCGATGACAAAATCGTAACTGTTGCCCGATATGCCTTCAAGCCAGGTGCCTTCGTAAATAAATTGATTGCCAATTTTTTGGTCGTCATATTTATATGTAACCCCTTGGGAAATAGTTCCCTCCCAAATTGTGTGACCGGAAAAATTACAGCCATCAACCGTTTTGGCATACACATATACAGGTAGATTACTCTTTCTGGCAAAAATTGAACTCGGACCGCCGATTTCAAGGCCAACCTTATTTTCAAAAAATTTCTTATTTGCTTTAAATCCTGACAATTCCGGGTTAAACGGACCTCTCCCGGAAATTAAATTGACAAACCGCCAGCTCATACTAAAAAGAAGCGGTTTTCGCACAAAAAAATCAATGCAATTTTCTTTTATTGTCTTTTTTGCTTCTTTTGACAATGAATCGTTTTCATTCATAACTTTGCCCGTTGATTACATTTTAAACAGGTTTTGATTTCGCTTTTAACGACGATCCTTGGGAAATTAGATCATCTGTAAGCGCCCAATTGGTTGGTAACACCATGATAAAAACCTTTCAAGCAATACCTCAAATGCTTCCAATGCGGCTTGCCCAGCGCCGTAAATCCAATGGTATATTTTACCGATTTTACCAAAAGATTCAATCTCATTTTGAAATTTATATATTTGCTGTTCAATGCAAGATAGACCGCGTTTCTAACAATATAATAATGCCTAACCGGCGTTCTAATGGAATATCGCTGCGATCCAACCCTTTTAACCTCATCTCCCAAATAATGTTCAATGACAACATCGGCGCATCCAATGATTTTAAAACCCTTTGCCCTCGCCCGCCAGCACCATTCGCAATCAACCCAATCAATAAATAATTTCTCATCCAAAAAACCAACCCGATCAAACATTGCCGCCGGAATAATCGCCCCTGACGCAATTGCTTGCGTTATGCTGTGGCAACCGCTTTGCGGATTTATTCTTCTTTGAAAAAATCCGTCAAATATCAAAAATCCCCATCTTTCTCCGCCCCGATTCAATTCTGAAAAATCAGGAACGATCTCGGCCACTTTTTCTTTATTAGGGATATTGAAATATGCATTAATCATTTTGGCGATATAGTCATCGGGATAAAAAGTGTCATCGTCACTCAATAAAACAAAATCCGCCTTGCCCGCCAACGCTTTTTTTATGCCAATGTTTTGCGCCCGGGCAATCCCAACATTTTCATTGAGCGTAATAAATTTAATATTGTTTTTTCCCTGAAACAATTCTCGATTATCGGATAAACCACTGCCAGCGGGCGTATTATCAACAATAAAAACATTATTTACTTGCCCATAAATACTTTCTATGGTTTTGGCAATAGTTTTAATATCCGGAAAATAAATTATTATAATCGCCGTGATTTTAAATTTGTTCATATTTTTGATTAGAATACGATAAGATTCCTTATGATAATTTCATAATATAACATTAAAAACGCGCCGAGAACAATCAAAATGTACATAAAATATTTTTCTTTCACAATCAAAACCAAAGACGGCAAGGCAAAAATTGACGCAACCGCGAGAAATTCCGAAAGCCGGCCTGCGATTACGGGAATAAAATATAGCACATAAAAAATAAAAAACATCCACCCCAAAATTTTAAACGAAACCGTGCTTATTCCATTTTTGAATTTATCCAAATTCGCAATGGCGAAATAATAGATTGCCAGCAACGCCAGATACTGAATATCAAAGATCTTTATCCGATCAAACTTGCCCGTTTTTAACAAATCAAGATAAATATTGATCTTGAGGGATAAAAAATCCGGCAAAAAATTCATAACCGACGATAACAATATTTGTCCGACATTAAATACCGCGAATAATATCCCGATAATCGGCAACAACAAATAAAATAATTTTTCACGCGCCTTGCCGGCCCCAAATTTGGCTCCCAGCAAATAAGTAAAAGCCATAACAATCGCGGAATAATGGAAAAATGCCGCCAGCGCCGTTTTTGCCAAAAATGCTTTCCAATTTCGGTTGGCAATATCGGGTATCGCCAGCAAAAAAATCGCGGCGGCAACGCCAACTCTGATCTGCGTCATTTCGTGCAAAACAAAATAGGTGCAAGAAAATAATATCAAACTTAATATGGGAAAAGGCGAATTTTTTTTGATCGCCCACAATATTAGCGACACACCCAAAAACGCATATATGGCAAATACCCATCTAACGGGATCGCCCGAAAAAAAATTTGCGGCGGTTATTATTAAATAGAATGTCGGTTCATAAAGACTAAGGTTATAATTATGAGTTTCTATTATTGATCGTATATCAATGGCATATTTTCCCGAATCGCGGTCCATTCCTACCGGCCGAAACGCGGCAACGACAAAAAGCAGCGCAAAAGCGAGCAAAAAAATTACACCGTAAACTAATTTTGATTTTTGAAAATGCATTTCCGACTTTTAATTTTATAATTACGGATTACTTTCTTTTCCCGGTTTCGCCTTCAATCGCGGCGCGCGTTGCGGCAATAGCCGTCCAATCAACCGTAATTCTCCCGCCAATAATCGGTAAAACCATCACCTTCACAAAACTCAAAAAATAAAAAAATACCGCAATTATCCTTGCAAATGGATTTTTGACGAATTTTTTCATAAAAATCCAACGGTTCCTGCGGCAATAATACGCCTGCATGGAAGATCTCTCGCCGCCGGTAGCCGCACTGACTTTATGGTATATCACCGCAAACGGCGTTACTTTCATAGTGAATATTTTCCCCACGCAATACGAAAAATCCCAGTCCTCCACGGTCAGAAAATAATCTTCGCTCAATAAACCAACTTCTTTAAAAACAGCCGTTTTTATCAACATCAAACATCCGGTAATAAAACTCACTGATTTTGTTTTACGGAATTCCGCAATTTCATGCGGTGCCCTCAAAGCCGACAAAACAATCTTGCCGCCGCCATACCAAATTTTTTCCGGATCGCGGTAATAATAAATTTTTCCGCCCACCATTCCGATTTTTTCGCCCTCCTCTCCAGCCCTCACCATCTCATCCAAAAAATCCGATTCCACTGTCGTGTCATTATTCAACAATAAAACATATTTGCTTGCCCCTTCTTTTAAAACAAGGTTTATGCCAATGTTGTTCCCACCGGCAAACCCGAGATTTTCTTTGTTACGAACAACGCGGATATAATTCCCGTATTTTTTTTCAAGCGCGCCCGCTTCATTTTCAACCGACGCGTTATCAACCACAATCACTTCGTAATTCGGATAAGCGATCTTTTTCAACGAATCCAAACACTCAGCCGTGTCTTTCAGCCCGTTCCAATTTAGGATGATTATTGATACTTTTGGTTTCATTTTTTAATCGCAAATTTTATCTTTCTTGCCAAAAGTCCCCTGCCGCGGCCGACCAATGATGTTATCCGTTGCAAAAAAACCGGCCGTTTCGTGTCCCAAATTCCGCAAGTTGTATAAATTTTCGCGTATAAATTTTTATATTTTATGGAAATTTTTCCCATTGTCCGATAGTATTCTTTCGGCAAACCTCCAAGCGACAAGATAATTTTCAATCTGCTGGTCGCGCCACCCACCGAACGATGATGCGCAACTAACGGTAAAACATAGGAATCAAAACCCAATTCTTTGCTTGCCAGGCAATAATCAACGGCGTAAAAATGCCAATCATCGCATGTTTTTTCATCAAACTTTAAAACATTGAAAACCCGGCGCGGAACAATTGTGAGACATTCATCAATGGTCATAACTTTTTCCGGCTTCTCAACAAAAACGCGGTTTTTCATTTCCCTCGGCGGAACGCCATGCTCAATATTACTCGCTATTTCCATCCTCCGGCCGCCATCGGCGCGGCGCGCGCCCGCAACTCCCGCAATTCCCAAATTGGCAATGGAATTCAAAAGCTTTTCCGCGCTTTCCAGCCAATCCGAAATTGTGAATTTTATATCTTGGTGCGCGAACAGCAAATACTTGCTTTTTCCCGCCGACAAACTCGCCCCATAATTGAAAGCTGCGGCCGCGGATTTGAATTTATTTTCCGTGTTATCAACCAAAATCAACTCATAATCAACGGTTTGCCTTTTCAATCCGCCCAAAAGCCATCCCTCCAAAATTTCCTTATCGCTATAAACGGAAATTATAGAAATCATTGTTTTTTCGCTTTAATCATATATTGCCTCACGATAAATTCTTCAAATATGCCAAAGGTCAATTTATCAAAAAACCATGATTTGCTTTTTTGGGAAACAAGCTTAAAAATCGGCAAAATTTCAATCGTTTCAAACCCGTTATTTTCAAAAAGTTTTATTATGCTTTTTTTTGTAAAAAATCTCAAATGCGTTTCATCCAAAATTCCTTGTTTTTCATAACTCCATTCACCCTTTAAAACAATATCGCGAATTATATGCCAATGTCTTATATTCGGAATGCTCGCCACAACATAGCCGTCTTTTTTAATAAAAAAACTAATTTTCCTCAAAACCGCCCACGGATCGCCAAGATGCTCAAAAACATCCCCGGCGATCACATAATCGAAATAATCTTTTTCAAACGGCAAATCAATAATTTCTATATCGCCGCAAATCACTTTATCAAACTTTCCCTCCGCTTCTTTTGCCGCCCAAGCCATAATTTCCACGCCAATAACCTCACTTGCCTTACCCTCCGATTTCAATTTCTGACCAGTGCTCCCCGTCCCGCAACCGATTTCCAAAACTTTATTATCCCCTTTTGGCAACAAACCAATCAAATCCATTCTTGCATTGCCAAAATAATCTTTGTTTTTCAATAAATAATGATCTTTGTTTTTCATTTTTTAAAATTTAGATATCGCCAACAAATTTTTCCTGCCAATAAACGCAAAAACCGCAACACCATATATCGCAACCCCAAAAAAAGAAGCTAAAAGCAAACCAACATCAAACAACCGATTAAACACAATTATTGATATAGCCATAATCACAAAAGAAAATAATATCTTAAAAATAAAAACCCACGGTAAGCGCATTTTTTGAAAACTTAAAAATTTATACGACATATAAACACAAACTACAATTTCCGTCAACACTGTGATAACCGCGGCAGCAATTGCACCGTAAATCGGAATAAAAATCAAGTTAGCAATAATGTTAAAAACTGCACCGCAAATCACTGCCATTGAATATGTTTTTTGATTGTCGGAGGCGGAAAGTCCAACAGCGAAAATGGAATAATTATATAAAATCAAAACCGACCAAACAAGCACCTGCAGAAATTGTGGTGAAAAACGTAAAAATTTTTGCCCATAAATGATATTTATAATCAGTCCAGCATTAAAAAAAAATGCAGCAATAAAAGGAAACGACAAAACAAAAATCAATTTAAAAAAATTATCAATAACTTTCGTAAATTTTTCCCGCGATTCTTTATATATTCTTGAAAGAAAAGGAAAGGTCGCGATTACAAAAAATGTTATCGGAGCAACCGCGACAAGAATTATGTTATATGCCGCATCGTAATATCCCAACTCGCTTGCCGACCTGTGAAAACCCAATATCACCGTGTCAATCCTGTAATACGCGAACACCGCCACGGAGCTTAAGGCAAAAGGATATGCTACAGCTAAAATTTTTCTACAAACATTCGGATTGATTTTCAAAGAAAATCTTGAAAAATTCCGCAAAACAAAAAATAAAGATACAAATAAACACAAAAATACCGCCACCGCGTAGGCAAACCCAATCGCCACCACGGAACTTTTATTCACAATTAAAAAAAACACAAGGAAAAATAAAAACACGCTTTGCGATATTCGGCAAACCGCCTCATACTCCATTTTTTCGTATGCCCGAAAAACTGATTGAAAAAAAACTGCGAAACTGTTGGCAACGACATAAATTCCCAACAAGCTCATCAATCTGATTGCTTCTTCATCTTTGCCAATAAAATTGATAATTGTAAAAATGGCAATCAAAGAAATTCCGCTAAAAATCAACTTCAGCAAAAGCATATTTCCAATATAATCATAACTTTTTGATTTATCGCCGGCAATTTCTCTCACAATTAAACCGCTGAATCCGAAATCCGCCAATATTATGAAAATCGTAGAAAAATTAATCGCAAACGCCCATTGACCGCTAATCGTCGGACCAAAATGGCGTGCAATCATTACCACGATTAAAAAACCTACACCCCTTTGAATAATTTCCGCACAAGCTATCCAAAAAGTGTTCTTTAAGATTGTTTGCTTGGCGGTTTTATTGTCAAGAAAAAATGATTTTATACTCAAAAGTGTCGGCATCTTGCGAGTCATAGATATTATTTTGCGCGCTCAAACGATATGATTTCCTTAATATCGCCAATCATGGGAATGGTCGCATATCTTTCTGGCAGTTCTTGCATCCTTTCCAGCGTTTCTTGCGACCATTCGCCGTATTCTTTTAAAGTGGTTTGCATCGCGCCAAACCACGGTTCTTTTATTCCTTGGGGCAATTTCAAAAACATTTCCCGCAACTGTCCGGCAACCTCGCTTCCCGATTCCGACGGCTCAATGTTTTGAGACAGCCACTGCGTCCATCGGTCAAGAAGCGATTCTTCCTCTTTTGCCGAAAGTTCAATCGGCGAATCAAACGCCTTGATTATTCTCAAAAGACGCTCTTTGTATTCTTCTCTCATCTCCGCCATTTTACCATAATCAAATCTTCCGTAATCGGTATTATTGTTTTGAGAATTATAATATGTTTGTAAATGTTCCCGCATCGTTTTTTCCAACGGATCCTTGGCGATCTCGCTTTCCGGCCTCAATAACGGCCGCATCGCTTCATCAAACCCCACCCGATAAAACTTGCCGGTGTCGCTGGCATAATCAAAATGTTCTTTGATCAATGTTAGAAAATGACGACCCACAAAACACGGCCCGTTCACGTCAAAACGATCCGCCCATTTTGCCAGCACCAGCGCCATAATCGGCTCTTTCTCTCCGCCAATTTCCCGATATTCTTTATACGGTTGGATTTCCCGTTCTTCTCCGTCGAAAGCGCATTCAACTTTTTCCGATTTGGCATACCGGGTGTGCGCCGCAATCGCATAGGAAATCAAGGATGCCTCTTTTGGACTGACATCAATTTTATCCGCAATCTTGGAAAACAAAATCGCGCCGGCTTCAGCATGGCGCACCGCCCGGAATTTTTCATCATACCTATTAACCAACGCGCAACCCAAAATATCGTGCAACGCCCCGGCAACGATGCCCACATACGCCTGGCGCGGATCCATCGGCCGCTCGGGATCCAAAACCGCTCCCTCGGCCAGTATCATCGCGTGAATATAATCCCGCGCGAAATGGCCCTTGCCGTGCGCGACTTCAATCCGACTCAAATCAATCACTCCCTCCAAGCCCTCAAGCGTTTTTGAAATCACATCAAAGGCCTTGTCTTGCGCCTCGTCAATCGTTTTGATTTCAATCCCGTCAAAAAGTTTTTCTTGCGATTCATTCTCAAATCCCACGCGCAATTCTTGCGTCAAAACCCAAGCGGCGCCTTCGTGATTGTTCACCAGGTCGCGAGTTTCATTGAAAGTTTCTTGAAAATTTTTTTCCGCCTCAAAAGGTTTTTTATTTTCCATTTTTTTCAAACATCAACTTGATACGCAAAAGTATCGGGGTTTTGCGGATCAAAAATGTCGTTTTGCACGGCGATCAGATAGGCCTCTTTTTCCCCGGCATTGACAAATTTGTGCGCGACGCCGGGATTGATGGTCAATCGTTGCGCATTGCCGGCAACAAACTTGATGATCTTTTTTTCTTTGGTTTTGATATCTTCAAGATGAACTTCCACTTCGCCGCCGACCGCCAAAAACCACTCCACCCGGCTTTGGTGATAATGGTTACCGCGCGTTGCGCCCGGCGCGATCACCACCACATGGATTTGATTTATATCCTGATCCACTTCGTCGCGCTTCAACATTTCCACCAGCCAGCCGCGCGGGTCGGCATGCGTTTCCAATTTTTTCAATTCATAATTCAAAGATTCAGCCATTTGGGATTTTTTAGTGTCCATTGCACGGTGTTCTTGATTGACTGTTCCAGGTCAACCGGCGGCTTCCAGCCCATCGCGGCCATTTTGCTGCCGTCCAAAGCGTAGCGCTTGTCGTGGCCGGGCCGAGCAGTGTGGTAATCAACCCATTCAATTTGATCAACCGGCAAGTCATTGCCATTGACGGCCTGCGACACCCAGTTGGCGATTTCCAAAACCGTGCGCTCCTCGCCCACAATGTGGTAAAACTGCTCCCTCTCTCCTTTGTCCAGCAAAAACATCACCCCGTCGGCGACATTGCGTGCGTGGATCCAGCAGCGCGACGACTGATCGTTCATTCCCCGGCCGTGCAGCATTATTTTTTGGCCATTTTGGATGGAACGGATAATCTTGGGCAAGAATTTTTCCGGGTGCTGGCGTTCGCCGATGATATTCATTGACCGCGTGATAAAGATCGGCATACCGAACGCGTGCGCGAATGAAAACGCGATCATTTCCTCGCCCGCCTTAGCCGCCGAATAGGGATTGGACGGCTTGAACCGGTCATCTTCTTTGTAATAAACGCCTTCAGGCGCCGCGCCGAAAACCTCGTCGGTGGAAAAGATCACCGTGCGGCACTCCGGCTGATTGTGCTTCAAATATTCCATTAAATTGGCCGTTCCCAAAACATTGGACATCACGAACGGAATGCTGTTTTCCAAACTTTTGTCCACATGCGACTCGGCCGCAAAATGAACCAGATAGTCAAGTTTCCCCATCATATGGTGCGTCATTTCCGAAACCGGCGCCTGCAAATCATGCCAAACAAATTTCACCCGTTTGCCGTCAAACGATTCGCTCTCGGTGATCCGGTTCAGATTGCCCGCATAATTCAGCGAATCAAGCACCAAAACATCCCAATCCGTGTTTTTGAGCACATGCTCCACAAAATGATGCCCCACAAATCCCGCCCCTCCGGTTACCAAAATTTTTTTCATACAATATATTTTTGTTATTTTTTGCAATTCAAAGTATTTTTCTTTTTAACTCTTTGCGAATCAATTTGCAAGCGAATTATTGATTATTTTGCGCGTGGCGGCGCCAACATAACCGGTGCCGGATTTCAAGCCCAGAGGCGTTAGAATCTGCGCGGCGAATTTTTCCTGGAAACGAATCACCGCCGCCTGCGTGTCCACCGAAAACCGGCCGGTAACCGCGCCGCTTGGATAGATCGCGCTTCCTTGCGCTTTCAAAAACTCCTGCAAACACTTCACTTGATTGTTATTCTCAACGCCAAAATATAAATCAACGCCGATCGCTTTGCAAGAAAAATTTCCCGATACCGGTACCGCCGGCTTCGCGATCGCGCTTGCGCGCGCGGCCAAAATCGCTTGCACCCGCGCAATTTCTTTTTTCAGTGTTTCAATTTGCGCCAGCAGCGATTGAATTTTCGCGTCATCAATGGCCGGAAGCGTCGTTGTTCCGTTTTGCCGGGGCGTAATTGCGATCTTAAACGAATAACCCAGCGAATTACCGATGTAATTGTCAAAACCGGCGGTCTTGCCGCTCGCAAACGGCATCAGCGTCAGCGACGCGTATTGGCGGCCGAAATCAGGCAGATTCAATTTTGCCTTGCCTTCGCCGTCAACTTCCAAATTTCCCACTTTGCATTCCCCGCCATAGGCGAGGCTCGCTCCACCGAGCGGCCCGCCGCCCGCGTAACACAACAAATAAGGCGCCAAAAAACGCGCATTCGCGTCAGACGAAAAATCCAAACTCAAATCCCCGGCGCCGCCTATGATCTTTTGCCAACTGCCCGCGAAATAATCCGTAGTGTACATCACCGAAAGCGACACTTGATCGGAATTGGGCAAATAATTAATCTTGGGCGCAACAGCAAACCCCTGCAAATCGGCGAACTTGTAACAATACTGCGCACCCAAACGGCAATCGTTGACCGAAAGCGCCACCAGCCAATTGCGGAAGACCTGCGCGAAGCCAATATCAAATCCGTTTTTGCTAAGCGCGTATTCAATCGCCGCAATGCCGACTTTATCGGTTTTCATTGAATCGGCAACCACGGCAATTCCGTATTGATCAACCAAATATTGCATAAACAAATGCGCCGCGCCGTAATTGGCCGGCTTATTTGCCCATTCCACCAAACTTTTGGAAGAATCCGCGGCAAACGATTTTATCCGCCGGTCAAAATTGCCGCCGGCAAACGGATTGTCATATCCCAAGATCGTGGATGAATAATCCGCCCGCGCTTCGTTCAGCCACACATCATCGGAAACATTGCGCAACCGGTCTTTTTGATTGAAAGTGATCAAATGGGTGAATTCGTGCGCCAAATAGGCCTTGGCCAGCGGCGTATCCACAAAAAGTGAATTGAAATAGATCATTTCCCGTTCATTGGATGCGGACGATTGGTATTTTGAATAACCATCGGCGGTATTGATATACCCGCCGGCATCTTTGACCATTGAATGGACCAAAACCGTTATTTTGCCATCGCGGTTCACCGTCGGATTGACATCGGTGCCGAAAAGCGCCGTCAGTTTGGGATAGATATTTTTTGAAAATTCCGCGTCCAAACCGCGAAAAGCCGCGCTATATTTTGTCCAGCCCGCGGAATCCAATCCGCGCCACCACGCTTCATCGGCATAAAAATAAATCCTCTCCCCCGACCAAACCAAATCTCCCAAGGCGGCGGATCGGCCGATGGAATCATAGCTCTTATCAATATTAAACAGCACTTTATCGCCATAATTATCCGCCCGCGCCGAAAACGGCAACAAAGCCAGCATCAGCCCCCAGCCCAAACAAAAAAACGCCCTCGTTAACCCAATCTTAATAAATCCCATATATCCACTATAATACAAAACCCCAAAAAACCAAATTTTTATTATTTGCTCCCCTTAGATACCTTTGTAGCCGATCCGCGCGAAGCGCAAACCGCAAGCCACCCAAGATTTATCACCGGCCAAACAAAAATACTAAAAAATTGCATCACATAAGCAAGCGTACCATAACCGCCCAAAAGGTATAAATACGCAAAAACATTGGCCATCACCGACACCCACCAAAAAGCCCACAATCTTTTTTTGTTATACCAAAATATCACCGCCCCGATTAAAGCGATTAAAAAAATAACAATATAAATTGTAACGCCTAAAATCATACCAATACCTTCATATATTCCCCACATATTTTTTTATTTACTTTATTTTAATATATTTTAACGAATCAATAAGCAACTCCGCAATTTGAATACCAATCCCCTTACCGCTTGTTTTTTGGATTTCCTTGACCAGCAAATCAATTTGTTTGTTGATAACCAACCCCAATGCCTTTACTGCCGCCATTTTGGCTTTCGCCGCCGTTTTAGGATTGGCTTTCAATTTATCCAAAATACCAAATTGCGCTTGCAATGCTTTCAATTGCGCCGCTAAAATTATATTTTGCGGTTTTTTAATCAAACCCAATCCCGCAAATTTTGCCGCATTAACCGCAATTGAATCAATTGTCGCAAAAACCGAAAATCGCGTTTCCGTTGAACTGGCATTGCCCGCCTCGTCCCGGGCGATAATTTTTAAAATATGTCCGCCGGTTTTTTGAAACGCCAGATCAATTGCCGCAACCGTAGTTGTCGCCCCGTCCAAAGAAATATGCGCCGCGATTTTCTCGGCCGCGGATTGATCGTCGGTTGCCGCATAAGTTATCGGCAGAATTTTGCTGTTTAAATATAAGTTTCCGTTTATCGGCGAGCCAACTGCGATTGTCGGCGGCGTGATATCTTTTAAGGTTACCGTTCCTTCGCCGCCCACCTCAACTGCGGCTTGTTCTACCTCGCCCGCAATCGCGGTTCCTTGAACAACGATTTTTTCTTCCTTGGCTTGGCCGCTTTCGCTATCTTGCGAAATCACCGTCGCTTCCACGGTATAATCGCCCGCGCCAGTGCCTTGCGTAATAATTTTATATTCGCCGCTCGGATTGGGAATGGTGACAAACTCCGCTTCCGCATCAAAGCCGGTATAATATGCATCGGTAATCCTATCGGCTTCCGGCAAATTGGAAATGTTTTTACCGATCCATTTGCCATCAGGCGCAATGATTTGAATATCCACCGGTGAAAATACTTGTACCAGTAAAAGATTTGGAACTTGCCACTCAACATTAACTCCTTGCGGGCGCGTGCCAATCAATAATTCCAAAACATCTTGCCGTCCGACAGTCATTGCGCCATTGTGATCGGATGCAATTGCAATCGTTTCGTCCTCGGAAATATTCTCACTTCGCGCAGATACCAATGGAACCGTACCGTCGCCATCGCCTTTGACCAACCCCCTTGAACCAATGGGAATATCATATCCGAGCGGATAACCGTGCTGCCATTTAGGCAATTGCGTTGAAGTTTCTACTTTAAATCCGGAAATTGTACTTTGGTCGCTATCAAGATCGGCAATGATTTTATCATACTCCAAAGTTCCCAATTTATTTACATTTTCTGTAAAATTCAAATTTTCCAAAAATAAATTTTGGGGATAATTGAATGGGTACTGGCGCAAAATTCCGGTATTGCCTTCATACAAATAACTGTAAATCGGCAACAATTGCGACACCGAAGGAACTCTATTGCGAACATACGATAAAAGATCGGAATAGTGATTTTCTTTCGCCTCTTGAACTAAAACATTTTTCCCCAACGATTCAAATAATCCAGGTTTTAAATCACCCCCCTCCCATAATAAATATGACTGAGGCGAACCGTTGTTGGGCGTGGCAATGGTAATCAGTTGATCAACATCATCGTGATAATAATCCGATTCAATATATTCGCGCGCCAGCAATCCGCCCATTGAATGAGCGACAATATCAACTTTTGGCATTTTGGTGTCTGCTTTGATCTTTTCAATTAATCCGGCAAGATAAAGAGCGCTATTGGCATTACTGTCGCGCCAATTATAAGGAAATTCAAACAAATCAACATTCTCAACATATCCGGCAGCTTTTAATTGCGCAATTAATCCGTCAAATGAATGGAAAATCGGATCAATTTCCCATTGGCCGTCTTTTTGCCACGAACCAACAATTCCCGGAGCTATTATCACCGGATCGCGCATTTGACCTTCAATGCGATTTGATGAATCAATATCGCCGGTGATTTTAGGGTCGCTCCACCAATCCCAGCGAAAATCGGGTAAATTATTGTCCGCGGGGTTTGCATTTTGCGCGTCAACAACATTGTTGGCAAATTTAGTGCGGTTGACTTGGATGTTTTGGCTGTTGATTTGGTTTAATTTGATGCCGATGGCCGCGCCGTAAATTTCGCTTCCTTGCATTGCCAATTTGCCCGCGCCGTCAATTGCCATCGCAGTATGCAGCGCGGGCAAATCATCGGTTAAAACCGAATTGAATTTCACATTCCTGAATTCGGCGTTGCCGCTTGCCACCACTGAAATCATTGTTCCCGAATAACCGCTGGCGGCCTTGGCAATAATCGGATTTTTAACCGTACCTTTGGCAATCAATTCGCCATTGACCGCAATTGATCCACCGGAAACAAAATTCAACTTTACGCCTTTTTTGATGGTTAATTGCGCCCCGGCGGAAATCACCACCGGCTTGCCAATCGTCTTGTCGGCCACCCATTCCTGCCGACCGGAAATTATTTCAGATTCAATCGTTTCTTCGCCAATCTCCACACTCGCCAAACCGCTTGTCCAAACCTCATCCGCATGGCAAATCACGGCCTCGTTTGGCAAATTAAAACTCGCAGCATTGGCATCAATCGCCTCATCAGCGACCGGTTCAACGCCCATAGTCCAAATCTCGTCCGCATGACTCACCACCGCCTCGTCGGGCAACAAAAACCCCGCATCGCCGGCATCGGTCGCTTCATCGGGTATTGTTTCAATATTTGTCGTCCAAATCTCATCCGCATGGCATATTGTGGCTTCATTTGGCAAAGTAAAACTCACGCCAAAAGAATCAATCGCTTCCGTCGGGATTGCCGGAACATTCGTATCCCAAACTTCATCGGCATTCAAAATCCAGTCAACCGAAAATAAATCCTCGCCCGAAGCAATAAATGATTGCGCCGCTAAAAATACCGCAATTGGCAAAAAAATGAAAAGACGCCAATTAATTTTCATAATTTTTTTAATTGGTTTTATAGATCAACAATGTCGCCGTGGCAGCATAATAGTTTGCATCGGACCGACGCGTCAAAGTAATTTTATGATCAATATTGGCAGTGAAATAATTATTATTATAATTATCAACAAAATTTCCATAAATAAACGGATTGCCCCACGAACGAGCGATCCCGTTATCGTCAAAACTTAAACTTGCCGCATCCGTATATGTGGAACCGGTTCCTTCGGCACAAGCAACCGCCCAAGAAGCTTGAAGCACACTTCCGGGGACTGTCACATCAAAGTCATTGGTAGTACTGGTGCTTCCTTCGGCGAAACTTTCCCGAACCAGGGTCATTTTATTGGCGGTGGGATGGGAAAAATCATAATAATTGATTGCCGACGAAGCGCTGACGCCAATCGTGCTGGTCGCGTCGTTGATCGCCGCTTGCAACAATGTATTGTTCAACGGCTGATCAGAATTCCAATTCACAATTCGGCTGGAAATTTCATCTTTCAAAAGATAGGCAACTAACCAACCGTTGGCGCCGAGGTAAAAATGAATGTCAATCGGATCTTTGAATACCGTGTTATAATCCGCGGCGTTGTAAGTTTTTATGCCGATCATATAGGTGCTGCTCGCGGTTGCCGAATTGAAAAACTGTTGGGTGGCCAGATCAAAATTGGCTTGGCTGATGGAATTCAGTTTCACATAGGCGGCAATACCGGCCTCGCCAACCGGAAAAGTGGTCGCGGCCTGAACGCTTGCCGCCGGCGCAATCGTTAAAAATCCCAAAACCGCGAACGCGGCAATTATTGAGCCAAATCTTTTTTGCAATGTTTTCATATTTTTGTTTTATTTTTATTTAACTGGCACGAGGTGACACCTCGTACATTTTTATTTTATTCGTCAAGAAACGGCGGGCGCACCAGATCAATTGAATTGTTATTGTTGTTATTTTGATCGGGGCTTGGTTTTGAAATTTCCTTTTGCGGCGGATCCGGCGATCGCGCCGGCGCGCTTTTATTAAAAAAACCGCCGCGACCGAGTCCGACGATTAAAAATGCCGCCAAAATAAAAATGGCCAAACCGATCAATTTGAATTTTTTCGCGCTGACTTTTCGCATATTACAAATCATCAACCAAAATAATTTCAAACCAATTTTATTTTATCACCTCTTTTTTGAATTGCAAACTCTACTTCGCTCCGTGGAAGGACTAAGTCCTTCCGTAAACTCGGAAGGACTTAGTCCTTCCACGATCCGGTTCAATCAATCAACGCTTCGGACAATAGATCGTCGACGCGGCGATTCAATAACGCATCATGCACAAATTGCTTGCAGGCCTCAATATTGGGAAATTTGTTTGTGAGCTCTCCCCTGTCAACGATTGAAAAATTTCTTAATCCGAGCGATTCTCCCAAACCGCTAAATTGATAATCAAGCGCGAACTGAAACGCTTTGTCAAAATTTTTCATTGCACCATCTATCCCTCCTTCAAAAAGTTCAAACGGATTCAAGGCCTGGATATAAGCATCAACATATTGCAGGTATTCGTCCGAACCGATTATCTTTGCCTTGTACGGCCCCTGAAAAATACTGCCGCTCTCGTCATATTTTGAATTCAAATAATTGGTAAAACCAAGGCCGAATTTTTGCATAAATATTGAAATCCCCCCTTCCCGGATTTCCTGCAACAACAAATGATAATGATTTGGCATCAAGCAATACGATATAATTTTAACCAGCGGAACTTGTTTGGGCCATTTATTCGGCCATTCAAACAATTCGCACCCGCCGATTTTTTTTAAATAAAAAAGTTCTTGAATATTTTTTGCGGAAGCCGCTTGATTATTGAAATAACGCAAAATATCCAAAAAACGCCAGCGATCGGCTTCATCGTTAACAATCGCCATCTTGCGATTGCCGCGATTATAAACATGGACAAGATCACCCACAAAAAATTTTTCTTTTCTCATAAATACAGTTTATCAACTTTTTGCAATTCGTGGAAGGACTAAGTCCTTCCGAGCTTATAAATACAGTTTATCAACTTTTTGCAATTCGTGGAAGGACTAAGTCCTTCCGAGCTTACGGAAGGACTTAGTCCTTCCACGGGTCATTTTACGAGGCGATTGCCGATGATAAAGGGGAAAGCGAAAGCCCTTCCCCGGGTTGGGGAAGGGCTTGGCTTGTTTTAACCGCCAGTCCACAAGAAAGACGATTAAGAGCAATGACTATTGGAGATACTTGGTATCGCTGATCCAATCAGCAGTCATGTATGTTGATTCACTATTGGTTCCGCTGCTTGCGGTATTCCACAGAACCTTATACACATCCAAATACACATAACCATCATCCATAGTGGCGTAGGTAGCATTAATCGAGAAGGTTGCTGTCTCATCCTGGGAGACCTTGTAATAGCTGCCTTCAGTATCCACGCCGATCGGCCTGGCATAGCTGGTAGTTATGCTGGCCGCAGTGCTGGTCGCACCATTGTAGCCAACATTAAACGCACCAGTCGTAGGAATATAAATATCTCCGCCCTTGGCCACCACTTGAACGCTGAATACCGCGGTGATCGTGGAAGTACCCTGGTGATTGCTGGTCGTATCGTTTTGTTGATTCGTGGACACGCTAGCCAAAGTCATCACCGGAGCTTTGCGATACAAATCCGCAGTGTAGCTTCTCGCGCTTCCAAAAATGCGATCATCAGCCACAGTAGCGCTTGAAGTCAACGCACCACCATTTGATTTGGTGGCAATAATATATTCGGTAGCGCTGCCATCATCGCCAGCAATCGTCACATAAGTCGTAGTCGCAACTGCGGATGAAGGCAAATCATTCTGATCAATCTTGATGGATAATGTCTTGGTAGTGTCCGCAGAAATCGTGTAGTCAAGATCCGAGAAATTAAAGATCTGGCTACCCGCCGCGGTTTCGCTACCCGTGAATACGCTACCGTCGTCGTCAACCAAATACGCATTGGAAGGATCAATACCGATGAACACAACATGATTAATGTCGCTGATATTGATGGCATCTTTGGTGGTCTTCAAATTGAAGGTCAACAAAGTCGCGCCGGTAATATCATTACTCGCATCGGCAACGATATTGCGGCTCACCGGCGAGCTGGTATTCCGGCTCACAGTAAGAGTCGCTTCCGATGACTGCGAAGGTTTGATCGTAAATGTCCGATAGGTATCGGAGAGGGAAGAGGTAGTGAACGCCACACCGGCATATTGGTTTAAACCGGCCTGGTCAACTCCGCGCACCGCACTGGCCGAAGGAGTGCCCACTTTGACAGTAACTCCAGATGAAGTCAACAAACCGCTGGAAATGCCGGGCAAAACATCAACTTTCACGGTCAACACTTTGTTGGTGTTCACCGGAATGACCACTTTGCTGGCAAAACCAGCCATCGTGATTTCATAGTCGCTGGACGACACTTTGGAAACCGTGCTGGAATTCAAAGCGCTGCTCGCAACTTCCGTGTCGCCATCATACAAATACACATTGGTCAAATACGAATAGATCTGCGCGTCAAATTTCAAAGTCACGCGCTGAACATCAATATCCGAACCGGTCGCCTTGAGTTTCAAACCGTAGATAGCAATTTTGCTGTTACCTTCGTACACGGTTTGTTTGTCGGCCGGAACCGAACTAATAGAAGGGGTGATTGAACCTTCCGCGCCGGTCGTGGTAACACCGCTGGTTGTGGTCGTGGTGCCAACGCACGCTTGACCGGTGACCGGGCTATAACCAACCGCCGAAGTGCAACCCGCGGGCAAATTGCCGGTCGTGGTTGTCGTGGTTGTGGTCGTGGTTGTGGTTGAAGCGCCGCCCACCAACATCGCGTTCAATTTCGCGCGAGTGGCCGCACCGACAAAGCCGGTGCCGGCAGTCAAACCAACCGGGGTCAAAACCTCAGACGCATACTTGTTCTGGAAAGCGACAACCGCGACTTTGGTCAAACCGCCAAAAGTCATGGTTTCGTTTCCCGCCGAACCCACGCCCGAAACCGCAACCGCGGTGGTCGGATCCTGGTTCAACAACGCTTGCAAACATTTGACATCGGTTCCGGACGAACCCAGAGTCAAATTTCTTGAGAACGAAATACCTGCGCACGCCGCCGGAGCCGACGAAGATGTGGTTCCAGTGGTGGTGCCGCCCAATTGCGAGGTCAAACCCGACAATTGGGATTGAAGATCGCTAATTTGTTTGGCCAATTCTTCAGCAGTCGCGGCCTGCGCGCTGGGCGCAACAACCGCACCTGCGATCGCCAAAGCAATAACGCTTGCGATTAATTTCTTGCTGTTCATTGTTTATTTATTGTTTTTACTTAGGTTTTTTAAACCTTTTTTAACTTCTGTCGCGCCGACCGTTTGAGAGCTCCCAGCCAAAGCTTTAAAGCTGTGAGCATCGCGACTGCTTATTTCGCCGGACATGCCGGCGAAAGATTCCCCCTTCGCACAAGAAAATCTTTCGCCGGCAAGTCCAAAGCTTCTAAAATCAAAATCCGTGGAAGGACTAAGTCCTTCCGTAAACTCGGAAGGACTTAGTCCTTCCACAATTCCACATTCAAATTACTTATTCAACGAACTGCTCAAATAATAATCAATCGCTTGGCCGTATTCCCCGGCCGCGGCCAAATCCTTAACTTTGGCCAAGTCCGATGTTTGTTCCTCGGACAACGCCGCGCCTTTTTTGAAATAATCAATCAACGAATCAACAATCTGCTTGTCCGATGCCTGCTCGGCAATGTCTTGAGTGCTGCTGCCATTAAGTTCCAACCCCAGCACGCCGTAGACCTGCTTTTCCTTATTGCTAATATCTTGCATCGCCAAACCCGCTTCTTTGACAATTTCTCCGGCTTTATCCGGATCCTTTTTTACCGCGGCCGCCATATCTTTTTTCGCCGCCGCCTTGGCGGATTTGTATTCATAAAATGCCGCCGGCAAATTTTTAACCAAATTCTTTTGTGAAATCGCGTCAATCTCTTCCAACCGCTTGGCCGCCAGCAACAAATTCGCCGCCGGGTTGTTGTTCTGTCCGGTAACAATGGCCATTCCTTTTTCAGAGGCCTTTTTCAGTCCGTATAACGGCTCGCCCGGCAATGCGCCTTGCGCCGCGGCTAACAATCCGCCGCCCGAGCCCGCAACCAGCACCATCGCGGCCAATGCCACGCGATACTGAAACAAAAAGTTGCCCAACAAAGCAAACACCGATGACCGATGGCCTATCGCCTCCTGTCCCAGCATCCGCATCTTATTGGAAATAACCCAATCGTTGTCGGGCTTAATTTCACGCAAAGATCTTATTTGGTTGATCAATTCGTTTTCAGATTTCATTTTTTTGAGCTTACACTAACTATGACGCAAATCCATCAAAAATGTTACACTGGGACAGCGTAATCGTGGAAGGACTAAGTCCTTCCGTAAGCTCGGAAGGACTTAGTCCTTCCACGACGGCAACTCACGCCAGCCGCGTTCTCAGCTCCTTCATCGCGCGGTGCAACAAAACCCGAGTGGCTTCTTCGGAACGATCCAAAAGATGGGACACATCTTTAATCGGTAGGTCATCAAGATAATGCCAAATTATCGCGTTTTGATAATCCTCGTTGAGACCGGCCAGCGCTTTGCGCACGCCTTCCATATCCGAAGCCAGCACCGCTTTTTGCTCAAAATTGATTTTGGGATCCACCAAAATGTCTTGCACCAATTCAGGAGAAACAGTTTGAATTTTGGCCTTGGTCCGATAATGGTCAATTACCAAATTTTTCGCGGTTTTGTACAAAAAAGCCCGCGGATTGGCAATATCATCCGGGTTCTTCTTGAATCGTTCCCATGTCTTGGCAAACGTTTCCGAAGTCAAATCCTGCGCCGTTTCCTTTGAACTGACGCGCAAAAAGACATAACGATAAATCTTTTCCACGCAATCGTCATAGATTCGGCTAAAATTTTCCTGGTGCTTATCCATGTCCTATCAATAATAACACAAATCCCAAGAAAAATCAAGGGGAATCAAGCCAAAATGCTATTGACACTTCCCGGTGCCGATGTTGCTTTGCCTTCTGGCAGCAAGGAACCGAAGGAACATGCTGCCAAAGGCGGGCAACATCGGCAGCGGGACGTTATGCCAAATTGACTTTCATTTTGTAGGCAGTGGTATTGCGCTCGCCGGTTACTTCAATCAATCCCTGCTTCAGCATTGAACGAAAATCGCGGCGGATCGTGCGCTTGCTCACATTCGGGAAGATTTTCTGGATTTCCCACACTTGCGCCCGGCCTTGTTCTTTCAAAAATTCCGCAATCCGATTTTGGCGCGCGATTTGCCCGGCGGTCAAGCCGCTTTCTTCATTGCTTTCATCGTTTTCGCCCTCCTTTTCCGCAATCGCGGCAATGGTCTCATCGGTTTCTTCGTTTTGACCGGCAATCGCCGATACCAGCGGTATTCCAGACACCACCATCGGCACCGCCGGTTTGTCGGCTTCCATCAAATCTTTGGGTGACGGAAAAATAATCTCGGTCTCAATCGTTTCTTTTATTTTGGCAATTTCCGGAGCCGCTTCGGGAACCAAAACAAAATCCAAACAGGTATCAAATCCCTCCCCGGCATCGCTTTTGTCTTTTTCGCCGGCAACGGCGATTTCACCGGCGATTTCTTGCGATGATTTGATTTCGCTCAATCCCAAACCAATCCGCCCGCATTTATCTTTGATTTCCGCAATTTTTTCAGACGACACCCAATCCTGTTGCGACACAATCAGAAAATAACTTTCCACCAATTCCGACAAATGGCGCAAATCTCCCAAATAATTATTTTCTTCCATTATAAATTCCGCAATCATCTCGTCGGCGATTTCCCGCAATTTTGAGCGCAACGGTTCTTTCTTTGGGAAAAGAAGCGTTAATTTGTAGACATCTTGAGCAAATTCAATAAAAGTATTTTTATCCATAAAGTATTGTTCCTCCCGGCCATATGTAATTACTTTCTACCTTGTTTTGGCAAAATTGTCCAAACATCCCGCTGCCGATATTGCTCGCCGTTAGGCAGCAAGGAACAAACGGGACGCGGAACCAAAGGGACATACTGCCAAAGGCGGACAATGTCGGCAGCGGGACGATCAGTTTTCCATACCGGGTGTGCCGCCGCCCGCCGCGGAATTTTGCCATCGCAAGCTCGGCAAACGGATCATTGTCTTCTTGGTTGCATTATCGCCCGCCGGCCATTTGGCCGCCACGATAACCGAATCCCGCAATCGGCAATTTGCGTCAAAAAGATAGAGTGCTTCATTTGAGTTTCCCAAATTCCCCTTGTAAATTTTATCGGCGATAATTTCAGGTACTGTTTCATCATCAGTGCGCTCCAGCAAATACAATTCGCCCGCGGACAAAATTTCGCCCGCGCCAAACGCAATTTTGATTTTTTGATTTTTGTTTTGCAGTTGCCAGCCGGACAAATCCATCGCCGCATCGGAAATATTTTTCAACTCAATCCATTCGTCGCTGTAACTTTGCGCGGTTCCCATCCACGCAATTTCATTGATGACAACCGTCCCGTTGCCGACTTGGCTCGCCGAAGCTTCGCGAAGGTGGCTATTGCCCGCCTTTGGTAGCATGTCCCCTTGTCCCTTCGTCCCTTTTACCGCTTCGCACCATTGGATTACCGGCAAAACCGCTTTGGTTATCTTGTTTTTTTCCGTTAAACCCGCAACCGTGGTGATCGTTGAATTAGCAGTCCGCAGTTTGATTTCCGTCCATTGCCCCGAACCAAACATCCGGCTTAAATTCGCGCCCGCCAAACCAATCCCCCCATTCTGGCGCGCCAAAACCAACCCGCCAGCAACCAGTCCGGCTACCAGCAAACCGATCGCAACGATATATTTTCTTTCCAAATAAAAATCCATTGCGGCATTATGCCTGAATTAAACGGCGCAAAAATGACGACGCCAACTTATTGACCCCGCAAATATTCGGCCGCGGCTTCGGGAGTAATGGTGGAAATTTCTATTTGCGCGCCCATTTCAAACCCGGCAAACACCGCGCCGCGCGGCAAAATCGTGAAATGCCAATGATAATGGGAATAGTCCTTGCCATCAGACGGCGCGGTATGCAAATAAAAGTTATAAGCCGGATCGCCCAAACCCTTGCAGATCTTGCCCACCGCGGTTGAAAGGATCTCGGCCAAACTTTTCCGCTGACTATCGGTGATTTTCTCAAAATACGGCGAATGTTTTTTGGGCGTGACAATCACCTCAAACGCCAATTTGGGCGCGAACGGGCAAAGGGCGACAAAATCGGCGTTTTCGCAAACCACGCGCTCCCCGACCTTCCTTTCCCACTTGCTCATTTCGCACGCCAAACATTTTTTGTTTTTTTGGTAATATTTTTTGGAATTGGCCAGGCCGTTGCGCAAATCAACGTCAATCAGCGGGCTGGTGATGATTTGCGAATGCGGATGCGGCTGGGACGCGCCCGCCTCCACCCCATGATTATGAAAAATGGAAATGTAATTGACAAACTTATTTTTTTTCAATTCCAAATATCTTGTTTGAAAAACATCCAAAATCTCCTCAACGGCGCCCGCTCCCATGGTTCCGATATGCTCATTGTGATCGCGCGTTACCACCACTTCGCAAAAACCGACCGCATCCATTGAATGATAAATCGGCCCAACTTTATGTTTGCGAATTTTGGCATCCCCGGACACGGCGCAAAACGCCGGAAACTTGTTGGCAACCACCGCCAGCGACCAATCCGCCGGCAAAGCTCCCCCGGCAACTTTCTTGCCACCGGCAACCGCCAAAATCGGATTGCCGGCGCTTTGCAAATTGCAAAACGGACAATCTTTCAAATCCATCTCAATATGAGCTCTCTGCCGCTTGTATGCCTCCGGCCGCTTGCCCCGTCCGGGTGCAATCACCACCCAGTCCCGCGACACCTCGTCATAGCGCAACTGCGATGGACATTCTTGATTATTTTTTTGTTCCATAAACGCCTTTTATGAGATTAATTCTAATGGTGAGCAGTCCCGCAAACATACTGATTATGGTTTTAATTAACGACTTAACCTTTATTGTGCCCCGAGTGTCGTTTTTCCACAAAATGCCAACTTCCTTAATCCGATATTTGCAAATTTTTGCCGCCGCCAAAATTTCGGGATCAAACGCAAAACGATCAATCCGGCACCGGGGAATAACCTCCTTAACCGCCGCCGCGCTCATCGCCTTAAATCCGCACTGGGTATCTTCAATCCCCCAAGTGCCGGTGATAATGTTGGAAAGCAATCCAAACCCTTCGCCGAGAAACCGGCGATAAATCGGCTGGGGCGGTTCCAATTTGGCGCCTTTGGCATCGCGCGAACCGATCACCAAGTCATATCCTTGTTTGAAAAACGGCAATAATTTTTCCACCTCATTGATCGGAGTGGAATTATCCGAGTCCGTAAACAGCCGGATCTGGCCCTTGGCCGCCAGCAACCCCTGGCGCACCACATAACCCTTGCCGCGATTAACCCGATTGTCAATTAACTTTAATTTGGCCACCTTGCCGATCAACGCCTCCACCGCCGCGGCCGTCCCATCTTTGGATCCGTCATTGACCGCAATGATTTCATAGGCATACGGCTGGCGTTTCAAATAGTCGCCGATGGCAATCAATGTCTGTGGCAACCGCTTTTCCTCATTATAAGCCGGCACCACCACCGAAAGATAAACCTCCTGACTAACCGCCGCACGAAACGGCCGCCGCACCGCACCCATCGGCTTATTCCCCGGCCGGATATTTGTTCCGCGGTTTGCCCGATAATAACCTTTAATATTTGCTTTCCCGCTCCCCGCTCCGCTTACCCCATTATTGCTTACACTATTATTATTTACCCCATTGTTGCCAATCATTGTTTTGCGTTATTGTTCTTATTATTTTTTATTCCCTTGTTCTAATTTACCACAATTCCCCTTTTCAAACAAAAAAAGAAGCCGGGCAAAAGATTTTATTCTTTTGCACAACCTAACCACGCCTGATAGCTAATACAGACGAATGATTATTCGCCCACACGGGATACGAAAGCAAATTCTAGGATTCGGCGTCCGGGTCGGGAGCGTCATCGTCGTCTTTGGTTTCGGGGGATTTGGTGAGGATGTGGCAGCCGTCGGGAAAGACGGCCAGGGTATGTTCGCAATGGGCGGCCCAACTGCCGTCTTTGATTTTGTAGGTTTGTTTGTCGCGCGCCCGAACGATATCCGGATTGCCGGCGGTGATCATCGGCTCAATGCAAAATGTCATTCCCTCTTTAATCACCTGCCCCTTGTGGCGTCGGCCGTAATTCAAAATTTGCGGATCTTCGTGCAATTCGCGGCCGATGCCGTGGCCGCACAAATCGCGCACCACATGAAATCCCTGGCTTTCCACGAACCGTTCAATGGTATTGCCCACATCGCCGAAAGTGTTGCCCGCGCGGGCTTTTTTGATGCCGCTTTTCAACGCTTTCTTGCACGCCTTGATCATCCGGTGCATCTCCATATCTACCTGCCCCACCCCGACCGTGGACGCCATATCGCTATGAAATCCCTTGTAAATCATGCCAATATCCAAACTGACGATATCGCCATCTTTAACAATTCTTTTTTCCGAAGGAATGCCGTGCACCACTTCCTCGTTGATGGAAATGCAAGTTGTCGCCGGATAACCGCCTTCGCCTTTGAACGATGGCAAGCCGCCGCATTCCAAAATCAGCCGCTCGGCGAATTCATCCAGTTGCTTGGTGGTCGCGCCCGCTTTCGTTTCCCGCTCCAATCGCGCCAAAATCAACGCCAAAAGCCGGCCGCCTTCGGCCATTATCTCAATTTCTTTTGGAGTTTTGATATTAATCATTTTAATAATTCAATGCGAAAACTGCCCCCGCCTTGGCGGGAGCAGTTAAATTTCGTAGACCTTGAAACTCGGACCCAGCGCTGCGATAATGTCGTCAAAAACATTTTCCACGTATTGATTGGCATCAATTTTTTTGAGATTGTAATTTTGCCGCCGATAAAAATCTTCCAGCGGCGCGGCGGTTTGTCCATATTCTTCCAAGCGAATCTTAATGGTTTCCACATTGTCCAAATCGCGATGAATCAAGCGCGATCCGTCCAGCGGACATCGTTTCAAGTCGGCATTTTCGGGAATATAAAGAATGGAGTGATGCATCAACTCGCAAATGCGGCGATTGCTGTTGCGAAAAATTGTTTGTTCGGCCGGCAAATCAAGAAAAAGAATGTGAATATTGTCTTTGCCGTATAAGTCCTCCAAAACCGGCATTTCAATTTCGGCCTCCGGCAATGACCGGGGCGAACCCGACAAAATCAGCGACTTGCCCAAACCGTGAATTTCGGTGATTCTTTTATTCATCAACCACGCCGTAAATTCAACCGAACAAAGCACGCCCTTGCGCCGCTTGGCAAGTTCGTCATCAACGGAATATTGTTTGCCATTTATTTCAACCAATTCGCCCGGTTTGGCATTCTTGAATTTTTCTTCAAGAATGCGGCTGGTATCCAAATTGTAAAAATAGAATTTGGATGCCAACAACTCCGACTGCGTGCCTTTGCCCGCGCCGGGAGGTCCAAAAAGCAATATCACTTTCTGGATATGATTGCCATTGAGATTTTTTAAAACGGCCCGATTAAAAAGTTTCATATTCGCGCATTTGAAGCTGCGCTTTGATTTGGCGCACTGTTTCCAAAATCACGCTCACCGCGATTAAAAGCGAAGTGCCGCCAACCAAAAATGTGAACGATTGCACTCCCGTGAACGACCCCACCAATTGCGGCATAATCGCGATTACCCCCAAAAACGTCGCTCCCGCCAACAACACCCGATTCAAAATGTAGCGAATAAAATCAGCCGTTGGCGTGCCCGGACGAATGCCGGGAACAAACCCGCCCATCTTCTGCAAGTTGGTGGATATTTGTTTGGGATCAAAAGTCACCGCGGTGTAAAAATAAGTGAAAAGCACCACCAGAACAAAATAAGAAATCATATAGAAAATGCTGTCGCTGCTAAAAAACGCGACCACGGTTTGCGCCGCATTTCCCGCCCAACCCGGAACCGAAGTGAAAAAATTGGCCACCATCGCCGGAAACATCAAAATTGAAAGCGCGAAAATGATCGGAATCACCCCCGCCGGATTGATATTCAATGGCAAATAGGTTGACGCGCCGCCCACGGTTTTCATCCCCCGCACCCGCTTGGCATAAGTTACCGGAATATTGCGCCGCGCTTCATTGATCAAGACCACCGCGGCCACCATTATCACCGACATCACAAAAAATGCAATGTACCCGGGAATCGCCGAAGGATCATAGGCCGAAATCATTTGCTGCATATTTTTCGGAAAATCAGCCACAATGCCGGCAAAAATCAACAGCGACACGCCATTGCCAATGCCTTTCTCGGTTACCAATTCGCCGATCCACATCAACAGCATTGACCCGGCGGTAATCGTCAACAACGACGCAGCCATCACCAAAAACGACGGGAACACAATAACTCCTTGGCGCTGCAGCAAAACCAGCATCGCCCATCCCTGCAACATCGCCAGCGGCACCGAGGCAATCCGCGCATATTGGTTGAATTTCGTCCGGCCGGCTTCGCCTTCCTCTTTATACATTTTTTCCAACGTCGGAAAAATCATCGTCAAAAGCTGCAAAATAATGATCGCGGTAATATAAGGCCCCAAACCAAGCATCACCATTGACAAACGATCCATTGAACCGCCGGTGAACGCCCCCAAAAGCTGGAACATCTGGAATTGGTTGAAAAAAACCTTGAGCTGCGCCGGATCAATTCCGGGAATCGGAATGTTGGCCATCAACCGAAAAATCGCAAACGCGGCCAAAACAAAAATAATCTTGTTGCGAAGATCCTTGATCTTAAATGCCTGGATTATTGATTGATACCACATGAAAAATTTAAAATGCAAAAATCAAAAATCAAAATTAATGAATAATATATTATGAAAATTTTTCGTTGAAAAATTTCCATTCCAAAATTTTACATTTTGATTTTTCAATTTTCAATTTTTACGCTGCCGCCGGCTTTTTCTATTTTTTCTTTGGCGGAAGCGGAAACCTCGCAATTTTCAATTGCCAGTTTCTTGGAAAGCGCGCCCGTGCCCAAAATCTTGATGCGCGGATATTGTCCCGAAACCCGCGGCGCCAAATTCCTTTCCACCAATGCCCGCGGGGTAACCAATTCCCCGTTATTGAATCCCGTCTCCAGCGCTTTGATATTGACGATCTGATCTTTCACTGCCGACCGATGGTTTTTGTAGCCCCTCAATTTCGGATAACGTTTCAAAACCTCCCGGATAATCGGCCGGAAATTGCGACCCGAACGAGCGGTCTGGCCTTTGCCGCCGTGCCCCGAATAGGTGCCGCGCTTGCCGCCCCGGCCCACGCGCTTTCTGGATTTGGCGGAAATTTCCGCGGTTAATTGATGTGTTTGCATATTACGAAATTAAAATTTACCGGCCCGCTGCCGATGTTGCCCGCCGTTAGGCAGCATGCCCCTTTTGTCCCATTGATTCCGCGTCCCTCGTCCCCGCTGCCGAAATTGCTTTCTCTGGCAGCATGTCTCCTTGTCCCTTTGTTCCCGCGTCCCCAAGTTCCTTGCTGCCAAAAGGCAAGGCAACTTCGGCAACGGAACGACCCGCCTGCATCCTCAAATATTCAAATGCTTTGATCGTCGCGCGCGCGTTGTTAAGTTTGTTTTTGGTGGTTCCCAGCATCTTTGAAGAAATATCTTTAATCCCCGCCAGCTGGCAAACCAATCGCACCACGCCGCCCGCCATCAAACCGCGGCCTTTGCGCTGGGGCTTGATGATAACTTTCGCCGGACCGACTTTGGCGATCACCTCGTGGGAAATCGTGCCAGCGACCATCGGCACGGTCATCATATTCTTTTTGGACTGAATGGTCGCCTTCTCCACGGCTTGCGCCACATCCAAACCCGATGCCACCCCCAAACCGACTTTGCCCATTTTGTTTCCGCTCACGATGATTGCGCGAAAACGCAAACGGCGCCCGCCCGCCCGCGTGTGCGAAACCCGGGAAAGATCCAGCAATTTGGAATCCATACCATCGCGATCTTTCTCCTCGCGCCGCCCGCCGGCGCCGCGCGAACGGCCGCCAAAGCGACTATCGCCTCCTTTTGATCCGGGGGTTCGGCTGTCGCGACTGCCAAAACGGCTGCCGCGATTATCGTTCCGTGGATATGGCGTTGCGCCCCCGGCCGGTTTGACCGCGGCCGCCGGCGCCGTATTTTGTGTTTTTTGTTGAGTTACTTCCATGTTTCAAATTTAAAATGTAAAAATCAAAAATCAAAATTAAGGAATTATATATCGTTGAAATTTTTCCAAAGAAAAATTTCAATTCCTAAATTTTACATTTTGATTTTTACATTTTGATTTTTTTAAAATTCAAGTCCTCCTTTCCGCGCGCCCTCGGCCAAACTCTTCACCCGTCCGTGATAGCGGTAGCCGCCGCGGTCAAACACGGCTTGTTTGATTTTCAATCCCAACCCTTTTTGGGCAATCGCTTCACCCACTTCAAAAGCGGACGCGCGCTTCCCCGATAATTCCGCTTTGTCCTTGGTGGTAGTTTTTTTGCCCGCGGCTTTCAAATCATTGGCAATCGCCAACACCGCCCCCTTTTGGTCATCAATCAACTGCGCGAAAATATGCTTGTTGGAACGAAAAACGCACAAACGGGGCTTTAACGCCGTGCCAGCGATCTTGGCACGCACGCGGCGATGCCGGTCATCCTTTCTTTGCAATTTATGTTTGATTTTATTTCTAATGCTCATCTTACCAAATTAAAAATGTAAATATCAAAGATAAAAATTAAGGAATTATATATTTTTGAAATTTTTCTTTGGAAAAATTTCGATTCCTAAATTTTTCATTTTGATTTTTTAATTTTAAACTTTTATTATTTCGCTCCCGCCGCGGCTTTCTTGCCCACCTTCTTGCGCACTTTCTCGCCCACATAACGGATCCCCTTGCCCTTGTATGGTTCCGGCGGCCTCACCCGATGGATTTGCGCCGCAATCTTGGCAACCGCTTCCAAATCATAACCCGACACGGTAACAATATTTTTTTCAACCTTGAACGCGATGCCCGGCTCGGCAATAATCGTCACCGGATGCGTGAACCCCATATTCAAAACCAAATTTTGCCCTTCCACCGCGGCGCGGTAGCCGATGCCCTCAATCTGCAATTGCTTGGCAAAATCCTGCGTAACCCCCAAAACCATATTGGCCAAATGCATCCGAATGGTTCCCCACATCGCGCGCGCGGCCTTGCCCTCGTTTTTCGGAGACACGGTCAATAAATTATCTTCGCGGACAACCGAAACTTCGGCCCCGACATTGCGCGACAATTCGCTCTTCGCTCCCTTTACCTTGACGGTGCTTCCGTCAATCGTTACCGTAACTCCGGCCGGGATTATAATTGGTTTTTTTCCTATACGGCTCATTTTACTAAATTTAAAATTTAAATATCAAAATGTAAAATTATTGAGTTAAAATTTTCTTTGAAAAATTTTAACGATATATATTTTTCCTTAATTTTGATTTTTGATTTTTCAATTTTTAACTTTTTTATTACCAGACCTCGCACAATATTTCGCCGCCGATATTTTGTTTTTTGGCGTCGTATTCGGTCATTAAACCCTTGGAAGTTGAAATTATGCCGATGCCGTGCCCTTGCTTTACCCGTTTGATATCGCCGGCCGCCACATAAATCCTTTGCCCCGACTTGGAAATTTTCTTGAATCCGCCCACCGCCGGAATTTTGTCCGTGTATTTCAACTCAATTTCCAAAAATGGCCAAACCTTGGCGGTTTTCTTCATTTTCTTGTTCTTTTTCTCCACGCCCGCGACAAAACCTTTTCTTTCAAGAATTTTGGCGATATCAAATTTCATCCGGGTATAAGGCACCGCCACGGATGGCTTGGCCACCGCTTGCGCGTTGCGAATCACCGTTAACATATTTGCGACTGTATCCATAATAAAATTTCTTTACTCTTTACTATTAACTATTAACCCTTAACAAAATGCCGATTATCGTATTTTGTCAATGGTCAAAAGTTAATAGTTAATTGTTGTTCCATTACCAGCTGCTTTTGGTTACCCCCGGGATCAATCCCTGGTTGGCCGCTTCGCGGAAACATATCCGGCACAAACCAAACTTTCTCATATAACCATGCTTGCGGCCGCAGCGAAAACATCTCCGCACCACTCTTGATTTGAATTTCGGCGTTCTTTTTGATTTGGCGATTTGCGCTTTTGTTGCCATACGAATAATAAATAAGTAATGATTTAATGAAAAACCTGGCAGTCCAAAATTATTCTTTGATCGGGAATCCCAACGACTTGAACAGGGCAACTCCCTCTTCGCGATTGTTCGCCGTGGTCACCACGGTGATCTCAAAGCCAAAAATAAAATTGATCTTTTCCGGCGAAATTTCCGGAAACGCGATATGTTCTTTGATGCCGAAAGTCAAATTTCCATCCTGGTCAATGCCCTTGGCGGGAATCCCCTGGAAGTCGCGCGACCTGGGCAAGGCTACGGTTACCGTTCTTTCCAAAAAGTCATACATCCGCCCGCGCCGCAACGTCACCTTGGCGCCGATATTCTGGCCCTCGCGGATTTTGAAACTGGAAATTGAATTGCGAGCGCTGGTCACCACCGCGCGCTGGCCACACATTTGCGACAAATCGCGGACAACCGCCTCCTGGATTTTCTTTTGCTCGTCTTTTGTCTTGCCGGAAACCAGCCGGCCGAAACCGCAGTTCACCACCACCTTTTCAATCCGGGGCGCCTCCATTTCGTTGCGATAATTGAATTGCTTCATCATCGCCGGCACCGTTTCTTTTTTATATTTTTCCAATAAATAAGCCATATCCTGGGAATTTCTAATTTCTAATTTCTAATTTCTAATTTCTAATTTTATGAATTAAATTTCTGAAAGGCATTTCTTGCAAATCCTGACGGTCTTTTTTTCGCCGCCATTTTCGCCCGGAATCACCTTGTATCCCACGCGCGCGGCTTTGCTGCATTTCGGGCAAATCAATTTCACATTTGACGCGTCAATCGTCTTGGGCAAGGACACAATTTGTCCCTTTTGGCCCTGTTGGCGCGGCTTTTGGCTTTTTTTGGCGATATTCACGCCTTCAACCGCAATCCGCCCGTTCTTGGGCTGGACATACAACACTTTGCCGGTTTTGGCCCGGTCTTTCCCGGATACCACCAACACATTATCGCCTTTAATAATCTTCATAAAAACTCAAAGTGTAAAGCGAAAAGTGTAAAGCAGGAATGCGAATTTGCATTTGTATTCTTGCTTTGCGCTTTGCGCTTTTAACTTTTCACTTTTAAACTAATTCTTCGGCCAAGGCCGCAATCTTATCATATCCTTTTTCCTTGATCTCTTTTGCCACCGGCCCGAAAATTCTTCCGCCTTTGGGTTCCATGGATTTGCCTTCCAAAACCACGCACGCGTTATCGTCAAAGCGCACATAGGTGCCGTCGGACCGCTTGTATTCTTTTCTCTGCCGGATAACCACCACTCTCACCTTTTCGTGTTTCTTCACCAATTTGCGCGGATCCGCTTCCTTCACCGCGGCCATCAAAACATCACCCACGGCCGCATATCTCCGGCCAGTTCCGCCCGAAACATGAAAACACTGGACAATTTTTGCCCCGGTGTTATCCGCCACTTTTAACATTGTTCTAAGTTGAATCATATCGTCCCAGTGCCGATATTGAAGCCGCCCTTTTGGGACGGTCTCAATGAGACACATAACCAAGGGACAATACCACAATATAAGGCAACTCTAACTATATACTATAAATTTATAAAAATTGCAATGCACCCATCTTAAACGGCGCTCGCCGTTTCGTTTTCTTGCCCGGGAACCCCGGCAACCCCGATTTTTTCCACCACCTTCCAGCGTTTATCGGCCGACAACGGGCGGCATTCTTCAATCACCACGACATCCCCGGTCTTAAACTCGCCTTTTTCATCGTGCGCCTTATACTTTTTGCTCACGCGATACCGTTTGTGGTATTTGGGATGTTCTTTTAACCGTTCAACTAAAACCACCACGGTTTTCGCCATTTTATCGGACACGACTTTTCCTGTTAATTGATGCTTCATAGTAAATTCAAAATTTAAATATCAAAATTTAAAATTGTTGATTGGAAATTTTGCTTCGCAAAATTTCTAAAATATATTATTCCTTAATTTTGATTTTTGATTTTTCAATTTTTAACTTTATACGGTTTCGTTTTGCAGTGTCTTGATGCGCGCGATGTCCAATTTCGCCTGCCGAAATTCTTTTAAATTTTTCACTTTCCCGCCCGCCAAATCAAACCGCAACTCCGCCAACTTGGCAAGCCGCTCTTCCAATATCCCGGACAATTCTTCTTTATTTTTTTGGCGCAATTCGGATGTTTTCATTATATTGATTCAAAAATAATTCTCTTAAAGTATGATCGCGATTAAATATCTTTTTTCACAAATTTAACCCTGATCGGCAATTTGTCGCCCGCCTTCTCCAGCGCTTCCCGGGCCAAGTCCTCTTTCACGCCGTCCAATTCAAACATTATCCGGCCGGGTTTCACCACAAACGCGTAATGGTCAACCCCCCCCTTGCCGCCGCCCAGCGGCACTTCCTCGCCCTTGCTGGTTACGGGCTTGTCCGGAAAAATCCGAATCCAAAGTTTGCCGCCTTTTTTCAAATATCTCAAAATCGCCCGCCGACCGGCTTCAATTTGGCGCGATGAAATCCATTTTTCTTCCATCGCTTTCAAACCGAAACTGCCGTAGTTCAATTCGGCTCCCCGATAGGAAAGCCCGATGCCGCGGCGGCGTCCTTTCTGCCACTTGCGGTGCTTAACTTTTTTTGGCATTAATAACGACATACTCAATACAATAATTTTCAATTTCTAATTTTCAATTTTCATTTAAAAATTCAGGAATTGGAAATTAATTAGAAATTAGAAATTTAAAATTAGAAATTTTTTTAGATTTTATCTCCCTTGTAAATCCACACTTTGATGCCGATTTGTCCGTAGGTGCAATGCGCTTCGGTCAAAGCATAATCAATATCCGCCCGAATGGTCTGCCGCGGCAAACGGCCTTTGCTTAACCATGCCGTACGCGCAATTTCCACACCGTTCAACCGGCCCGCAACTTGCACTCTCACCCCCTGCACATCCCGCGAACCCATCGCCTTTTCAATTGATTGTTTCAAGACCTTCAAATAGGGCATTCTTTTTTCAATCTGCGCCGCAATTGACTGGCCGATATATGCCGCCGATGCCCACGGATTGGTAATCTCCCGGATTTCCACCCGCAAATCCGCACCGTCCTTGCCATCTTTGCCGTCTTTTTTGGTTTTGTCCGGAACCCTTCCTTTGAAAACCAACTTTTCCAGCTTTTTTCTCAACTCTTCAATCCCCTGCCCTTGCCGACCGATAATCAAACCGGGGCGCACGCATGAAATCAACACATTCATTTTGCCGGGAAAACGGTCAATTTCCACTTCGGAAATCCCAATGCCCGCGAGCCGCTTGTGAAGAAATTCGCGAATGACAAAATCTTCTTCCAGCATTTTTGGAAATTTCTTTTCATAATATCCCCGGCAATACCATCCGGAGCTATCTTTGATTCTGAACGCTTTTGGGTGAACCTTATGAGCCATATTAGTAAATTCAAAATTTAAATATCAAAATTTAAAATTGTTGATTGGAAATTTTGCTTCGCAAAATTTCTAAAATATATTATTCCTTAATTTTGATTTTTGATTTTTCAACTTTTATTTTTTCTTCAAGCACCATCGTGATATGCGAAGTCCGTTTTTGGATTTTATCGGCGCGGCCGCGCGAGCGGGGAAAAACCCGTTCCTGCATTTGGCCGTCGTTAACCATCAATCTGGCGATATAAAAATTTTTCGGATCCAGCTTATAGGTGTTTTTCGCCGTCGCCATCGCCGATTGCAACAGCTTCAACATCGGCGAACTGGCTTTCTTGGCGGTAAATTTCAAAACCGCCTCGGCTTCTTCGGTCGTTTTATATCTCACCAAATCGGCCACCATCCGCACTTTGCGCGCCGTAATCTTCAATTTTTGTAATTTAACCGTAATTGCCATACTAATAATTCAAAATTTAAATATCAAAATGTAAAATTATTGAGTTGAAATTTTTCGTAGAAAAATTTCAACGATATATATTTTTCCTTAATTTTGATTTTTGATTTTTCAACTTTCAATTTTTATTATTTCTTTGCTCCGGGTTTTGCCGCGGGCGCCGCGGCAACCGCCGCGCCCGTCGCCTGCTTGGCTTCAAGATCCTTTTGCATCTTGCCGCCGTGGCGATGGAATTTGGTCGTCGGTGAAAATTCGCCCAATTTGTGCCCCACCATTTCTTCATTGGGCTTGACCGTGATAAATTCCTTGCCGTTATGCACCGCAAACGCCAAGCCGATCATTTCCGGAATAATCGTGCTCCGGCGCGACCAGGTCTTGATGACGGGGCTGGTGCCCTTCCTAACCTTTTCCAATAATTTTTCGTCCACAAACGGACCTTTTTTTAAACTTCGTGACATGTGAATAGTTTATGAGTTTATAAGTAATGAGTTAATGAGTAATAAATACTACTTTGCCCGCCGCTTCAATATTAATTTGGCGGTCCACTTCCGGCGGTTGCGGGTTCTGACGCCCATTGCCGGTTTTCCCCAAGGCGTCTTGGGATGCCGCAAACCGATTCCGGTCCGGCCTTCGCCGCCGCCATGCGGATGGTCGCAAGGATTCATCACCGAACCGCGCACCGTCGGCCGCCAGCCCTTTCTCCTCATCGCGCCCGCGGTTTCATAATTTTCAAAACGGTATTCCGGATGGGAAATCTTGCCGATCGTGGCAAAACATTCCACCGGCACTTTCCTGATTTCTTTGGACGGCATTTGCAGCTGGACAAACTTCCCCTCATTGGCCATCACCTTGGCCACCGCTCCGGCCGAACGCACCATCTGGCCGCCCTTGCCCGGCACCAATTCAATATTGCAAATTTCGGTTCCCACGGGAATATTTTTCAACGCCGCCCGATTGCCGATTTTTATCGCCGCATCCGCCGCGCAAATCATCTCGCCGCCCACCGGCAAATTGTCCGGCGCCAAAACATAGCGCTTGCTCCCGTCGGCATATTCAACCAGCGCCAAATAAGCCGTGCGGTTGGGATCGTATTCCAACGCAACCACCTTGCCGGCAACATCAATTTTTTCCTGCCCGAAATCAACCACGCGGTACATTTTCTTAACCCCGCTTCCCCGATGGCGCACGGTGATCCGTCCCGAAAAATTCCTGCCGGCCTTGCTTTTCAACGGCCGCAACAAATGTTTTTCCGGCTTTTTTTTGGTCAATTGCGTTTTCATAAAAACTTAAATTAAATATAAATTAATTTGGAGATCTGTTTATTGCGGCAAGATTTCAATGCTCTGTCCTTTTTTAATCGTTACCACCGCTTTGCGATAACCCGGTTCAACCGTTATCCCCCGGCCGCGCCGCTTGCGCTTCCCGGGAACATTGACGGTGTTCACGCCCGCCACTTCCACTTGGTAATAACCTTCAATCGCCCGGGCAATCTCTTTTTTGTTGGCAAATTTGGCCACCTTGAAAACATATTGGTTATATTTTTGCGCCGAATCGGATGCCTTTTCCGTCACATGCGCGTGTTCCAAAATCAGCCCGGCCCGGCCGCTGAACTTGCGAACGGTTTTGACCTCGGCGCCGGCTTTGTCCGCAATTTTCTTTTCCGGTTTTTGCGCCGCGTCTTTGGCTTCTTTTTTATCGTCTTTTTTGAATATGTCGGTGATTGCCATAACTATTTTTTAATTTTTTTCCCGCGCGGTTTTTTCTCGGATTTTTTTCCTTCCTTGGCGGCCTCGGCCGCAATTTCCTTGCTTGTCGCGTTATGCGCCACCGCGCTCACCGCCGGCGCCGGCATCAATAAACATTTGGTGTTCAACAAATCCAAAACATTCAACTTTGCCGCTTCAATCATTTCCACTCCCGGAAGATTCCGGCCCGCCAAAACGGCGTATTTTTCAAACGAAGGCAAAGCGATCAAAATTTTTCCTTTTTCAAAGTTGGGATTGATTTTCTTCACGGCCGCCAAAATTCGCACCATTTGCCGGGTTTTGGGTTCCTCAATCTCCAGTTTATCCAGCATCACCAGCATCTCGCCGCCAAGTTTGGCCGATAACACCATTGCCAACGCCTTGCGCCGCATTTTCTTGTTGATCTTGCCGCCATAAACCTTCTCGTTGGTCGGTCCAAAAACCACGCCGCCATGCCGCCATTGTGGCGAACGGATGGATCCCTGCCGCGCGCGGCCGGTGCCCTTCTGGCGCCACGGTTTTTTGCCGCCGCCCGAAACTTGTCCGCGCCCTTTGGTATGCGCCGTGCTTTGGCGCCGATTGTTCATTTGCGTCGTCGCCACTTGGTACACCAAGTCGGGGTTCATCTTAACCTCAAATAAATCCTTGGGCAGTTCAATCGTTCCCGCCTTTTCGCCTTTTTGATTGTAAGTCGTAACTTGCATAATCTTAATTCAAAATGTAAAAATCAAAAATCAAAATTAAGGAAAAATATATATCGTTGAAATTTTTCTACGAAAAATTTCAACTCGATAATTTTTAACTTTGATTTTTAAACTTTCAATTTCCTCGTATTTCAAGTAATGTTCCTTTGTGTCCGGGAATCGCGCCGCGCACCGCCATTAAATTCTTTTCCGCGTCAATTTTAACAATTTTCACATTTTTCACCGTCACCCGTTCCACGCCCATTCTTCCCGGCATTTTCCGACCCTTGCGGATGGAAGCGCCGCCCATTCCCACCGAACCGACATTCCGCAATTCATGCTTGGTGCCGTGCGTCACCGAATGGCGTCCTTTGAATCCGTGCTTTTTCACCGCGCCTTGAAATCCCTTTCCTTTGGTGAGTCCGGCGATCTTAACCCGGTCTCCCTCGGCAAAACTTCCCGCCGCAATAATCTCTCCGGCTTTCAAATCGGAATTTCCATCGGCAATTTGGCATTCCCGAATCGTGCGAAACGGTTTCTTGGCTTGGCCTTTTTTAATCCGCTTTTCGGCAATCTTGCCAAAACCCACCTGCACCGCCGTGTAACCGTCGTTGTTTTTGGTTTTCAATTGCGTCACCGTGCAGGGTCCGGCTTCAATCATTGTCACCGGTATCCTCTTGCCATCGGCCGCAAAAATTTCCGTCATTCCGATTTTTTTTCCTAAAATAAATTTCATGATCTTCGGATTAAACAATGCTAAGGATTAAACAATGCTAAGGATTAAACAATGCTAACGCCCGAATCGGGCAATAGAAAACCGGGTGATAGCCCGGCTCCCGATATGGCTAATTCACTTAAATTTAAATCCAACAATAAATCCAAAAACTCTACATTTTAATCTCAATATCCACTCCCGCCGGCAATGTCAGATTGCGCAAGGAATCAATCACCTTCGGCGTCGGATTCACGATATCCAGCAACCGCTTGTGCACGCGGATCTCAAATTGCTCCCGCGCGTCCTTGTGCACGAATGTTGACCGGTTCACCGTGTATTTGTGAATCTCAATCGGCAACGGTATCGGCCCGAGAATTTCGGCTCCGTACCGGTTGATCGTTTCAATGATCTGCTTGGTGCAGTTGTCAATGACTTTGTGATCATATGCCCGCAATTTGATCCGCAATTTCGGTTTGGATACATCCTTGACCTCCTTATTTTTCTTTGTAATCGTTGATGGCATTTGTCCGCAATTCCTTTTTAATATGCTTTTGGAATTTATTAGTAAAAACTACTTGACGATCTTGGTCACCACTCCCGCACCCACGGTCTTGCCGCCCTCGCGGATGGCAAAATTGGATTTCTCTTCCAGCGCAATCGGATTGATCAGTTTGACATTGAATGTCACCGTGTCGCCGGGCATCACCATTTCCACCCCGGGGTTCAAAGTCACTTCGCCGGTAACATCGCAAGTCCGCACATAAAACTGCGGTTTGTAACCGCTGAAGAACGGGGTGTGGCGTCCGCCTTCCTCCTTGTTTAAAATATAAACCTCGGCGGTAAATTCCGTGTGAGGCGTGATGGAACCGGTTTTCGCCAGCACCTGGCCGCGCTCAACTTCTTCCTTTTTCAAGCCGCGCAACAAAATCCCCACATTGTCGCCCGCGCGGCCTTCATCCAAAATCTTCTGAAACATTTCAATTGACACCGCCGTGGTCTTGATCGTCGGCTTGATGCCCACCAATTCAACTTCCTCATTGGCTTTAACAATGCCTCTCTCAATCCGACCCGTCGCCACCGTTCCGCGGCCGGCGATTGAAAACACATCTTCCACCGCCATCAAAAACGGCTTTTCCGTCTCGCGCACCGGTTCGGGAATGTATTCGTCAACTTTGTCCATCAAATCAAGCACCGGTTTCACCGCCGGATCATCCACGGTTTTGGCTTCCAGGGCTTTTAAGGCCGAACCGCGCAAAAACGGAATTTCATCGCCCGGGAAATGATATTTTTTCAACAATTCGCGAACTTCGGATTCCACCAAATCAATCATTTCCGGATCGTCCACCATATCGCATTTGTTCAAAAACACCACCATGGCCGGAAGGCCAACCTGGTGCGCCAGCAAAATGTGCTCGCGGGTTTGCGGCATCGCGCCGTCGTTGGCGGAAACCACCAAAATGCCGCCGTCCATTTGCGCCGCGCCGGTGATCATATTTTTAATGTAATCGGCATGTCCCGGGCAATCAATGTGCGCGTAGTGCCGCTTTTCGGTTTCGTATTCCAAATGCGCGATATTGATGGTCACGCCGCGCTGCTTTTCTTCCGGCGCCGAATCAATCTGATCAATTGATTTCAAAGTAACTTTGTTTCCCTTCAAGCTCAAGCAATGCAAAATCGCCGCGCTCAAAGTGGTTTTGCCGTGATCAACATGGCCAATCGTGCCAATGTTTAAATGCGCTTTGCCTCTGACGAATTTTTCTTTTTCTGCCATAGGTTTGTTTGTTATTAGATGATTAAAAAAATTAAATTGGAAAACAAAAAGCACAACAACTATATATTACTCATTTTCAACAAAAAGTCAAATTTGCCGTCCCGCTGCCGATGTTGCCCGCCTTTGGCAGCACGTCTCAAGGGTTCCGCGTCCCCATGGGTACCGTCCCAAAAGGGCGGTTTCAACTTCGGCACTGGGACGCTATTTCCTTTTTCCCGAAACGATTTCAGCCGCCACATTGCCCGGCACTTCTTCGTAATGGTCAAATTCCATCGTGAACGTTCCCCGACCTTGCGTTAACGAACGCAAATTCGTGGCATAGCCAAACATTTCCGCCAGCGGCACTTTCACATTGATCACTTTGGACTCCATTTGATCCTGCGTGTCCTCAATTTTGCCGCGCCGCGATGAAACATCGCCGATTACATCCCCGAAAAACTCTTCCGGAATCGTGATCTCCAATTTCATTATCGGCTCCAACAAAATCGGGCTGGCTTTCCGCGCCGCCGCCTGCAACGCCATTGAACCGGCAATCTTAAACGCCATTTCCGATGAATCAACTTCGTGGAACGAGCCATCATACAGCGTCGCTTTCATATCCACCATCGGATAGCCCGCAACGATACCTTTTTCCATCGCTTCTTCAATTCCTTTGTGAGTCGGTTTGATATATTCTTTGGGAATCACGCCGCCCTTAATCTCGTCCACGAACTCAAAACCCTCTCCCCGTCCCTTGGGTTCAAGCCGGATCCACACATCGCCATATTGGCCGCGGCCGCCGGACTGTTTGATGAATTTGCCTTGGGCTTCGGAATTGGCTTTAATGGTTTCCTTATAGGCCACCTGCGGACGTCCCACATTGGCTTCAACTTTAAATTCGCGCTTCATACGGTCAACCAAAATATCCAAATGCAATTCACCCATGCCGCCGATAATAATTTCATTGGTTTCGTGATCGGTCTTCACGCAAAAAGTCGGATCCTCGTCGGACAGCTTCTTCAGCGCAAAACCCATTTTCTCCTGATCGGCCTTGGTCGCCGGCTCAATGCGAATGAAAATCACCGGTTCCGGGAAAGTAATCTTTTCCAAAACGATCGGGTGGTTTTCGTCGCACAAAGTGTGGCCGGTGGAAGTATTTTTCAAGCCCACGGTTGCGGCGATATCGCCGGCGCAAACATCGTCAATTTCCTTGCGGTCATTGGCATACATCCGCAATAAGCGTCCGATCCGCTCCTTTTCGCCGCTCGTGGTATTCAAAACATAAGAACCCTTTTTCAACATCCCCGAATAAACGCGGAAGAAAGTCAATGTCCCAACATAGGGATCGGCCGCGATCTTAAACGCCAGCGCCGTGAACGGCTCTTCATCGGAAGCGTGCCGCACCAATTCCCCTTCGCCGCCCACTTCCGTGCCTTTAATCGGCGGCACATCCAGAGGGCTGGGCAAATAATAACAAACCGCATCCAGCATCGGCTGAACCCCGGTATTTTTCAAAGATGATCCGTAAAAAACCGGGACAATCGTGCCTCGGATCGTCGCCACGCGCAAAATCCGGCGCAAATCGTCAACCGAAATTTCTTCGCCGGCCAAATATTTATTCATTAAATCCTCGTCTTCGGCCACAATCTTTTCCACCAATTTGGCGCGCCACTCCTTGGCCATTTCCAACATGTCCGCCGGAATCTCCTCTTCGGTCACCTCCTGACCGTTTTCGCCCTTGAAGCGCAACGCCTTCATTTTGAGCAGATCCACCACGCCATCCAATTTGTCCTCCTCGCCGATCGGAATATTGGCCGCCACGGCATTGGGGTTCAATTTCTTCCAAATTGATTGCAAGCTCCGCTCAAAACTGGCGCCCGTCCGATCCATTTTATTGATGAAACATATCCGCGGCACGCCAAATTTATCCGCCTGCCGCCAAACAGTCTCCGATTGCGGCTGAACTCCGGCCACGCCGTCAAACACCACCACCGCGCCATCAAGCACGCGCAGCGCGCGTTGGACTTCGGCCGTGAAATCAATGTGTCCGGGGGTGTCAATGATATTGAAACGATGTTCGTTGGTTTTTTGCTTGGTCAGATATTCGCCCGGCGACCAAAAACAAGTCGTTGCCGCCGAAGTGATGGTAATGCCGCGCTCGCGCTCCTGCGCCATCCAATCCATAATCGCCGCGCCCTCATGCACTTCGCCGATCTTGTGCGACAAGCCGGTATAAAACAAAATCCGCTCAGAAGTGGTGGTCTTGCCGGCATCAATGTGGGCGATAACGCCGAAATTGCGATATTTTTCAAGTAGAGCTTGTCTGGCCATAATAATTAATTAGTTAATACGATAATTTTGAATTATGAAATTGGTATTTTCGCGATGATTTGCAATTTTTTCCTATTTTGCCCAAAATTGCCAAACTCTAATTTACCGCTGTCCCACCAAGGCAAAATAGGAAAAAATTGCATGAGTGCCATCGCGAAAATACCAATTTCATAATTCAAAGCGACGATTCAAACTAAAACGCTAAAGAGTTGGCACACCTTTAGCGTTTAGAAAACCTTTTTCTTTAGAATTTAAAGTGTGCGAATGCGCGATTTGCTTCGGCCATCCGGTGCGTATCTTCTTTCTTTTTGATCGCCACCCCGGTATTGTTGGCCGCGCCGATCAATTCCTCGGCCAGCTTCACTTTCATCGGCTGTCCCTTCTTTTTCCGCGCCGATTCCAACAGCCAACGCACCGCCAACGCCGTGCCGCGCTCCTTGACCACGGGCTTGGGCACCTGATAGGTCGCGCCGCCCACCCGCTGGGACTTCACTTCCAACAACGGCCGGGCGTTCTCCATGGCCAAATTGAAAACTTCCAGCGGATCTTTCTGAGTTTTCTCCTTCATAATCTCCATCGCGCCGTACATAATCTTTTTGGCCGCGTTTTTCTTGCCCTTCTTCATAATGTGATTGATGATCTGGGCGATCGCGACGCTGTTATATATCGGATCCGGAAGAATTTCTTTTTTGATGTTTTTTGCGCCTGGCATAGAGTTCCTCGAATAATTTTCAATTTTCAATTTTCAATTTTCAAACAAAATGCGTTTAAAAATTAGCCATTTGAAATTTAGAAATTCAATAGAAATTAGAAATTTAAAATTAAAAATTTATATTTTAGCTTTTAGGTTTCTTGACGCCGTATTTGGATCTTTCCTGGCGGCGTTTTTCCACGCCGGTGCAATCCAGCTTGCCGCGCACGATATGGTAGCGCACGCCCGGCAAGTCCTTCACGCGGCCGCCGCGAATCAACACGATTGAATGTTCCTGCAACTTGTGGCCTTCGCCGGGAATATAGGCCGTCACTTCCATGCCATTGGTCAATTTCACGCGCGCGACTTTCCGCAACGCCGAGTTCGGCTTCTTGGGAGTTGATGTGAACACCTTGGTGCAAATCCCCCGCTTCAACGGCGAAACATAGTTCACTGGCCGATTTTTCAGCGCGTTGAATCCAAACGCCAAAGCCGGCGACTTGGTCTTATGCACGCGCCGCGGCCTCTTATGCTTTATCAATTGATGAATAGTTGCCATTTTTCAAATTTAAAGTTTAAAAATCAAAATTAAAAATTTAGGAATGTTTATATTCCCAAACAAAATATAATTACCACAATAAAAAATAAAAGTCAAACCCGGCTTTTGCAAATCCGCCAAGCTTGACCAATGGTTGCCACTACCCTATTCATCATCTATCCTCCTTGATTTGATATGCTGTGTGGACTAATACCAAAAAAATAATCCAACCTGGGCGTGTTGCCGAATGCCACTCTCTTGAATGATTTCCGAGCTTAAATATGGTAAAATTAAATCAAGGCATCGCCTTGATTTTTAATTAAAAACCATGCAAACACCCTCTGAAAAAACTGAAAAGATATTGCTCGCGACCGAAGAAGATGTTTTTAAAACAATCATCGGCGCGACCCATCCGTTCCGCAAGTTAAATGAAC
>Ga0172381_10000098_pt1 | contig 95797 bp, 94 predicted proteins | sample Leawel6488metaG_FD_119754 | JGI IMG/M metagenome (GOLD analysis project Ga0172381, IMG submission 119754) | Leachate microbial communities from a municipal landfill in Southern Ontario, Canada - Leachate well 64-88 metaG | ecosystem: Engineered > Solid waste > Landfill > Unclassified | place...
ATATATCACGGCGGCAAGCAGCGTCATGAGCATTGCAGCGACAGGAAGGAGCGACCCCATGCCAACGCAAAGGGAGTTTACTGCGGATATCAGCGTGCCAAGCGAGGTGCTGTGCAAGAGTGCGACTGCTGCAAAAATGAAAAACAGCGGCTTTAGTTTCATGCAATTTAAACGCTCGGAATATTTATATTCATGCGCTTCGTGAATAAGGCATGCAGAAAAGCGAACTCCAGCCACAGGCCGTCCGCACTGATTTTGCCGGCGCATACGAAAAGGCGATGCATGACGTCATCTCAGCCTGCGGGAGCCGCGAAGCGGCAAACAGCATGATTGGCGAGCTGCAATCGCACTACGAGCGCGTTGCCTCGGAACTCAAGAAAGGCGACGGCAATTCCCAGAAGCGCGAATCAACATTGCGCGCTGCCAAGGACGAGGCGAACAAAATAATAGAGAAATACGCCCCGAACACCGGCGGCCAGTTCCACGATCTTGTGATATCCTATTCCTTCGGGGCAATCATGCTGACAATCCCGCTTTTCGCGGCGGCTTCGCTGCTGACCGTTTTCACCGGGATTGTGGCTGTGGGCAGCACATATTTCATAAGCGCGAAGATACTCAAGAATTGGAACGCGATGGTGGCAAAGCGGCGCATATCCAGCCTTTCAGGGTTTGTCGGCCCGAAAAGCATAAAGGGGCTGCCGAAGATGCTCGGGGCAAAAGGGAAAAAGTAAGCGCCCCTCCTGACGCAGGTTTATATTCGTTTTCTCTTATATCGAGGAGAACAGTGGAATGGTGATTGTTTGATTTGCGAAAGATGCAGCGGGCAGGAATACACGCTTGAGAAGTGCAACTCATGCGGCAAGATGGTGTGCGAGTCGTGCAAGAAGAGCGCAAAGCGCGTGAAAAAAGTCACCCGCTATGTGATTTGCAAGGACTGCTGGACCGACATGAAGAAGCGCGCAAAGTTCAAGGCGCTTTAAGTTTCTCTTTTTCCTGTTTTTATCAATCCAGCGCCAGCCCTGCCGCCCTCACCATTTTTTAATCCTGCCTGCATTTCTCTTTTGGTGTTTCCATCGGTGCGATAAAGCGCGTAATTGCCAGGCAGATACTCGATTCCCGGGGCAACCCCACGGTGCAGGCCGACGTCTGCACCGCGCGCGGCTTTGGCAGGGCATCCTCCCCCTCGGGCGCATCCACCGGCATCCACGAGGCCCTTGAGCTTCGCGACGGCGGGAAAAGATGGGGCGGCAAGGGCGTTTCAAAGGCGGTTGCAAACGTGAACGGGAAGATTGCGCGCGCGCTTCTTGGCCTTGACGTGTCAAGCCAGCGCGGCATTGACGCGCGCCTCTGCTCGCTTGACGGGACAAACAACAAATCGCGGCTCGGGGCGAACGCCACCACTGCGGTTTCTCTCGCGTGCGCGCAGTGCGCCGCAAACGAGAAGGGCGAAGGGCTTTACAGGCTTTTTCCGGGCAGGAAAATCCCTGCGCCCATGCTCAACGTGCTCAACGGTGGCAAGCACGCGGGCAACGGCGTCTCCATCCAGGAGTTCATGGTGTTCCCACTGCATTTTTCCTCGTTTTCGGAGGCCCTCCGTGCAGGCTCTGAAATCTACCATTCACTGCGCGGCATAATCGCGAAAAAATACGGCGGCGCCGCAACCGGCGTGGGCGACGAGGGCGGCTTTGCCCCTCCCTGCCGCTCCACGGAAGAGGCGCTTTCCCTGCTTGAGCGCGCAATAGGGGAGGCGGGCTACCGGAAGAAAGTGCTCCTTGCCATCGATGCCGCATCGTCGTCTTTCTACGACGCAAAAAGCGCCAGCTATGTTGTGGACGGCAAGCGGCTCTCCGCGGACGAGCTGTCGGACTTCTACGCCTCATTGGCAAAAAGCCATCCGATAATCAGCATCGAGGACCCGTTCTGCGAGGAGGCATTTTCCGATTTCGCATCGCTCCGCGCACGCCTGTCCGGCAAGGTGCAGCTCGTGGCTGACGACCTTACCGTGACGAATGTGGGGCGGCTCTCGCAGGCGATTGAAGAGGGTTCGCTTTCCTCGCTCCTTCTCAAGGTGAACCAGGTGGGCACGCTTTCCGAGGCAATGTCGGCAGCCGCGCTTTGCCGCAAGAACGGGCTCGGGGTAGTCGTCTCCCACCGCTCGGGCGAGACTGATGACGCGTCCATTGCGGACATCGCGGTCGGCCTGGGCTGCGGGCAGATAAAATCCGGCGCACCGTGCCGCGCAGAGCGGACGGCGAAGTACAACCGCCTGTTGCAGATAGAGGAAGAGCTGCCTTCAGGGAGCTTTGCGCGCGCGTCAGGCATCGTATTATAGGGTTTTTGCGAGAGGTAAAATCATGCTTTTCTGGGCAAACGAACGTGAGCAGTTTTCGCGCATTTCGCTCCTGTTCACCATATCCTTTTCCATCCTCCTGATAGTCGGCACGCTTTGCATGGTGTTCGCAAATTTCAGCCTTGGCGTGCTGCTCTTCGCGCTTGGCACGCTTCTTGTCGCAGGGAACGAATACCTTGTCTTCCGGCGCCTGAGGACAAGCGAATACACCAACGCGCTCCGCACGCCTTCCAAATCAATCGAGGACCTCATGAATTTCGCCATCATCGTCTACATACTGCCCTCCACATCCGCGATTTTCCTGTACTTCTTCGCCGACATGAGCGTGCAGGTGCTGATAATAGTGTTTGCGGGCTTCATACTCACAGGCATCAAGATAGTCTCGCGCTCGCTGCAGTTCTACTTCTCAAAGTGAGTGCACTTGCTTGGGAGAGAAATGAATTGGAAAACAGGGAAAGGAAAGCCTGGGAAACAGGGAAAATTGAAAAAGAAAAAAAGCAACTGCCTGCAGTTTACTTCTTGTATCTCTTCTTCACGCCGTATTCCGGGTGGTCTGCCACATCCTTCAGCTGTCCGGCGAGGAAATCCGCCATCTTGCCGCCTTCCTCGCTGCCCACCAGCACATTGGAGCGCCAGCTCCACTGCGATGCAAGCGTGGACTTGTCGCCATCCCTGCCTATTTCATAGCCTGACGTTGCCACGAGGAGGTAGGGCCTTCCCGCCATTTCCTTCATGAATTCCTTGTCAAGCTTTTCCAGAAGCTCGGCAAGCTTCTTGTCGTTCGCAAAATCAATCTTCTTCTCTCCCTTCTTGTTTTCAGCCATAGGAACACCACGCCTCGGACAGGATGCGCAAACGCCGCAGCGGTTGGGCAGTTTTCGGGCTTTGCCCGAAAGTACGAGGAACGCCTCGGACAGGACTTGAACCTGTGACCTATGGATAGCTGCCGCGCGCATGCGCGATAACAGTCCATCGCTCTACCTTTCAGTCTCAAGAGGGTCGCCCCTCAAGAAAAGACTGAGCTACCGAGGCAAATTGATGCGTTTCTCCAACTCGGAGAAATCAGTTGTCAGGTATGTGTCTAAAGCTTTATAAAAACGTCTTAAATCAGGCGGAATAATCACAATCACTCCGAAGCCCACTTTTTCTAGGTCTCGAATTTTGTGTAAAAGTTTGTAAGCTTTTTCTTCCCCTCTCCACATTGTGCATTCAATTATTAGGGAACCTATCTTGAAATCCGGAAAATAATAGTTCTTTAGCCCCTTTACCAACGGTTCGTATTCATATGCAATTCCATCATCGTATAACCAATCTGCAACCTTCTTTTCTAGAGTATTTCTTACTTTTTCACCTCTATTTGTAGTATACTTATATCCTCCTATCTTTTTGAAGCGCCGATATTGGTCCATGTGGTATTCAACAGGGTGTTCTTTTTTCATCTTTTTGTGCCATGCTTTGAGATTTTTTGAGCTTCCCAGCATCATCTTCCTGAAATTAGCGTTCCAAGTTCCATTTTTCCTCTTCATAGCGAGACAGTTTTTTCCACCTTTCACGCGCCCCCAATTAGCCGGCAGCATGCATTCGACTTTGGCCTCTGTTGCTTCCCTTGACATTCCCAAAAGATGGATTATCTTATCGAACCGTTTTTCTGAAATATGATATATCTCATGTTTGTAGTAATAGACTGTAATCGACGGTATTCCTGTTGCTTTAGTAAGCTTTCTTTCTGACCCTGCCCTTTGAATGGCGGCGGCCATCAGTTTTTTCAATTCGCCTTTGTGCAGTTTGACAAACATACTTGGTAATATAGCTATAAATCTTAAAATATTAACTTTCACAATGAGCTAACGAGGCATGGCAATACTGTCTTCGGATAACCTTTACCAAATAGAAAAAGAAGTCCAATGCCACTGGCCGGATTTGAACCAGCAACACATCGGTGTCGGAAATGCCAACGCAAGCGCAGGCAATGCTTCAGCCGATTGCTCTCCCAGGTTGAGCTACAGTGGCGCGTAGTCGAAGATTTACTCAAAAAAGTTAAAAAGGCACTATCCAGCCAAAATCTGCGCGTCAGGCGTTGCCCTTCATTTTCCCGGGGTCGGCGCTTTTTCCGGAAAGCAGCTCCAGCGCCTTCCCGTGCGGCGCATCCGTCCTCACAGCCGTGGGGCAGAAGTGCGTGCGCGAGGCTGCAAAGCCGGCTTTCCTGATTTTTTCAACCGCCTCCTCAATTGGCAATATTTTCGACTCCCTTTTCTTTGCAACGACGTGCAGGTCATAGTAGCCTATGGCGTCTATCCTGCTCTCGTCACGCATGGCGAAAAGCAGCTTCTCGATTTCCTTTGCTTTGGAGTATTTTCTTTCGGCATTGAGCAGGAGCATCCTTTCCAGGAGCGCGGAATCCCAAAGTGCGCCTATGTAAAGCGACCCCCCAATCTGCAGCTGCGCCTTGCAGTACGGGCATTCCCTTGCAAGCGGCAGCCTCTTCCCGTCCCGCCACTGACAGGACGGGCAATAGGAAACAAAGCCTATTTTCTTCATCGCCTCGACGGACTTTTCAGCCCCGCGCGAGACCGAGAAAAGCACCTTGACATAGTGCCTGTGCGAAAGCGTGAATGCCGGGGTCGCGGCAAGGTTGAAAGGCGCAAACTCGCGCGCCACCGCTGCGGACAGTATCCTGCACGCATTCTCATGGCAAAACTCGTTGTTCAGCGGCGCGGCGGCGTAATTTTTCAGGCACGCCGCGTGGTGCGCGCCGCAAAGCACCGCAACATCCGTGGCGGTGGCGCAGAGCCATCCATTGTCCTTGGCAGCCAATGAGCGCGCAGCGTCGTGGAGAAACGGCTGCGGCGAGCCGAACGGGTCAAGCTCCAAAAAGTCAAACGCATTTTCGCGCAGGAATCCGTTCGCATCAGCATGGGCAACGCGGCACTTCACCCTGTTCTTCGCGGCGTTTTTCCTCGCGCACGCAACCGCGGATTTGTTGGCATCAACAAGCGCCAGCTTCCCGACATTCCCATTCTCAAGCTTGTAGCGTATGCCCCGCGCCCCGCTTGCGCACATCGCATCAACGAGGTCAATTTTCCCCCCGATGGCGCCAACCGCGAGCGAGAACACGCTCCTGCAAAGCTCCATCTCCGGATTGAAAAACACTCCCTTGGCAAGCGAAATGCGCGCAGAGCCTTCCTCGATTGCTTTTGCCATGCCGGTTTTTTCCCGCATTGCAATAAAAAGCCGCATGCAGCCCGCCTTGGCGCCAGCCGCATGCGGAAATCCGCGGGCTGCATATGCAATAAAAGGCTTGCCTGCAAGCATTAGGCATGCAAGCCGAGATACGCCGTTCAATAATTTCCGGCGGGGCAGACGCCCCTCCATCAGCCCCAATGGCGCACCGCGCGCTGCTTCTCTCCACCCTCACGCCCGGGCAGACGGTTGTCAGCAACCTCCCATCATTGCCCGGAACGGCGTCCACCATCGCCGCCTGCCGCGCTTTCGGGGCGGACATTGCCCAAAGCGGCGGGGTGGCGGACGTTTTCGGCCCCGAGGAGCTGGCGGCGCCGCTCTCGTTTGATTGCGGCGGCTGCAATTCCACCCTCAAGCTTTTCCTTCCCTTTGCCGCCTCGTTTGACAGCGAAGTGAAAATCTCGGGCTCGCCACGCATGTCTGCAAAGGACCTTTCCCCCTTCTTCGGCTTCCTCGATGCCGCCGGGGCGGAAACTGCATACCAGGGCGCGCTCCCGGCAATCGTCAAGGGGCCATTCTCGGCGCAAGAACAGATATATCCGGGGCAGCTGGGCTCGCAATTCCTGTCTGGCATCCTTTTATGCGCCCCCCTCCTTGGGCAGGTCGCCTCGATAGGGCTGGACGGCAGCGTGCCTGGCAGGCACTATGTGCTGGACACGATTTCGCTCATGAAGGAATACGGCATAGAATTCTACTCCGACAAGGACGAGCTGATTTCCCTTCCCGGCGGCCAGGCGTACTCGCCTCCAAGCGAGATAAAGGTGCCCGCAAGCCCCTATCTTTCCTCGTTCCTCCTGCTCGCTGGCGCGCTTTCAGGCAAAGCCACGCTGACGGGAAGCTGCGACTGGCAGGCCCACTGCAATGTGTTCCGGGAATTTGGCGCGGGCGTAACCATCCGCAAGCACGAAATCTCGGTTTCCGCAGGCTCGCTTTCCCCAATGGAGCTTGATGCGCCCGGAACAGGCATGTACCTGCCGCACGCGCTCGTGCTTGCAAGCGCGGCAAGCGGGAAGACAAAAATAGGGAACCTGCACTCGCTTCCGCACCGCCACCTCGTGCGCGCGCAAAAGCTTTGCCAGGAGCTTGGCAAGATGGGGGCGAAGATAGAGCGCGAGGGCGATTCGTTTGCCATAACTGGCGGAAAGCTCGTCGGCGCGAAAATAGACCCTGGCAGGGACGCGGCAGTGGCTATGGCCTGCGCGGCAGCAGCAGTGTGCGCCCAGGGGCCCACAGTAATAAACGACAGCGAATGCGTCTCGCCCTCCTATCCCAACTTCTTCCGCGACCTGGTGTCCCTCGGCGCAATCGTGAGATAATGCGCATGCCATCTTTTTTTCCAATCAGCGAAAGCAAGGGAGGGAGCGCATGGGATGTGCAATGGCTTACGCTATGAAATATGTCTGCCCTGCAGGTGAAAGCGCCCGCCCAAAGCCCGCGCTGCAAGCCAAATTTTGCCAAGCGAAAGCCAGCGCTCGCGCTATATGGACATTTTCTGCCGGCGAAAGAGCCAGGCAAGCCTTACAGCTCGCCGACTCTGCGCTTAAGCTTGCGCTTCAGTCGCTTGCGCCTCTTCTTGAGCCATTTCCAGCGCATGCGTCCTTTCTTTTTCCATTTTCTCGGTCTTGATCCCAATAAGTCACCTAATGAATATTTCTCTTCGTCAGTGGCATCTTTTATTGCCCATCATCTTAAAAAGGCTTGCTAAGCGCCCCATCTCAGCCCAGCCTGCGGCAACCCACGGCTCAGTCCCGCCATTTCTTCCGGTAGGCGTCAATGAGCCCGTGCGCGTAGTTTATGCAGCCGAACGCGGTGACGTAGTCCTTCTTTTCCAGGAAATATTTTGTGTCCTCGCAGTACTGCTTCGCAAGCTCCACGACATCCCCTGTCTCATCGGTGATTTTCACCTCGCCCACGTTCTCGTGGAACTGGCGGATGTCCGACTCAATCCTGGATTTGTCGTCCCCTGATGCGATTTTTTTCCCGGCCATGTTGCACCCTCTCCGTTTCTCCTGCGCGCCAGCGCCGCTAGCCCCTCTCCATGTACCTGCCGCGCTTCTCAATCTCGGCGCCCATCCTCACAACCGACGGCTTGCCGCCCGCGCGCGAATAGGCGGCTACAAACGCGCCGCCCTTCTTCTTTCCCAGCGCCTTTTCCATCTTAGTCGAGCGCCCCCGCTCCGCTTGCCTTCGGCAACCGTCCCTTGCAGAGCCGTGCTCTGCAAGGCCGACTTCTGAAAAAGCCGCAAGCGCCTTTTTCATTGTAAGAATGTCCATTCCCATGTCCTCGTCGTCATTCGAGATGCTCCCCAGGCCAAAGTCAATAACGGCCATGCCTTCGCGCGTGTTCATGAGGTTTGCAGGGGTGAAGTCGCCGTGGACAATGCCAACGGAATGCAGCGCGGCGAGTATGCGCGCGGCGGAGGCAATCTCATTCTGCGTTATCGCCCTCTTCCTCATCTCATGGTAAAGCATTTTCCCATCCAGGAACTTCATGCGTATCGCAAAATCCGACACTTCATAGACAACCGGGCAGAGCACCCCTGCCTCCTTGGCGCGCGCGAGCAGGCGCGCCTCGCGGCGCGTGCGCTCCCTCCTGATTTTTTCGTCAAGCGCAGCCGCGCGGTATTTTTTCTTGGGGCGGAATTTTTCCACTGCCGGGAAGGAGAGCACGCGTACCCGCTTCAAAACGGCTTCTGCACCTTTCATAAAGCAAACGACCTCAGGCAATGGACGGCAGGCCCACGAGCGTGAATGAAACCAGCACAGCTGCGAGCCATATCTTCCAGTCCCATGCAAGCACCTTGCTGCCGTCGAGCGGGTAGAACGGGATGAGGTTGAAAAGCGCGAGCCAGGAGTTCACCGCAAACCCTATGGAAAACACCCTTGCAAGCTGCAGCGGAAGGTCAAGGAGCAGGAGCGGCGCAAGGAACAGGATGCAAAGCGCCCAGTTTGCCGCAGGGCCTGCAAGCGAAATGATGCCGTTCTCCTTGATGGAAATCGGGCGCATGGCGTAGATGTAGACCGCGCCGGGGGCGATGAAGAAAATGCCCGCGCCAGGCCCCCATATCACCTGCGGCACCACTACCAGTGCCAGCGCAAGCGCCAAGCCGGCGGGCCACGCCACGAAGCGCGCCCGCGCGCCGTATTTTATGGCATAGTACTTGTGCGAAAGCTCATGGAGCACAAATCCCGAGCCGAGCGTTATCACCGCCGCGGCCATGTAGAAAAGGAAAGTGGACGGCTCAAGCTTCAGGCCGAGCTGGTAGAACGTGAAAATCAGGGCAATGGCAAGCACCGACACTATGATGTCGAATGCCTCCTGCTGGTCCACCTTCATCCTGTTCAGGTTAATCATGGGAACACCGGGCATCTGCGCAAGGCTTACCTGTACATGGTATTTCCGTCGCCTTTGGCAAATTTCCTTATCTTCTCCACATATGACTTGGTGACAGATGGCTTCACGGTTGCAAGCGCCTCCTCAAAGTCCTTTTCCTCCACCTTGTCCACATTGATGCCGCGCCTAATCGCTGCCATGCCCGCCTCGCGGCAGACGTTCTCGATGTCCGCGCCGGTATAGCCGTCCGTCTTCTTGGCAAACTCGGAAACATCCACGCCCTTCGCAAGCGGCATGGATTTCGTGTGGAGCTTGAATATCTCGGTGCGCGTCTTCTCCTCGGGCACGGGGATTTCGATAATCCTGTCGAACCTGCCGCCGCGCATGAGCGCCATGTCCATGAGCTCTGGCCTGTTTGTCGCGGCAATCACCACCACGTTCTTCAGGCCTGTCAAGCCGTCCATCTCGGTGAGCAGCGTGTCCACCACCCTCTCGGTCACGTGGCTGCCGTCGTCCCCGCCCCCTCTTGAGGGCGCGATGGAGTCTATTTCATCAATGAATATTATGCAGGGCGTAGCCATGCGCGCCTTCCTGAATGTCTCGCGCACCGCCTTTTCCGACTCGCCCACCCACTTGGAAAGCACCTCGGGCCCCTTGATGGAAATGAAGTTCGCCTCCGTCTCCGTCGCAACCGCCTTTGCGAACATCGTCTTTCCTGTTCCGGGCAATCCCACGAGCAAAATCCCCTTCACCGGGCGGATTCCCATCCGCGTGAAGACCTCGGGGCTCCGAAGCGGCAGCTCCACGGCCTCTTTCAATTCCTTCTTCACGTTCTCCAGCCCGCCGATGTCGGCCCAGTGCACGTTGGGGCGCTCGATGAACACCTCGCGGAGCGCGGATGGGCGCACCTCGCGCAGCGCATTGAAGAAGTCCTCGCGCGTCACCTTCAGGTTGTCAAGAATCTCAGCCGGGATGAACTCCTGCTCAAGGTCTATCTTGGGCAATATCCTCCTCAGCACCTTCATCGCGGCCTCCTTGGTGAGCGCCGAGACGTCGGCGCCCGTGTAGCCGTGCGTGATGTTGGAAAGCTCGTCAATATTTACGTCCTCGGCAAGCGGCATGGAGCGCGTGTGTATCTGCAGTATCTCCTTCCTTCCCTGCCTGTCCGGCACGCCAAGCTCTATTTCGCGGTCAAACCTTCCGGGGCGGCGGAGCGCCGGGTCAATGCTGTTCGGGCGGTTTGTCGCGCCGATGACAATTACCTGCCCTCTCGCCTTCAGGCCGTCGAGCATGGTAAGGAGCTGGCTCACCATCCTCCTTTCCACCTCGCCCTGCGCCTCCTCGCGCTTGGGGGCAATGGCGTCAATCTCGTCCATGAAAATGATTGAGGGCGCATTCTCCTGCGCGTCCTTGAAAAGCTGGCGCAGCCTCTCCTCGGACTCGCCCACGAACTTGGAAACAAGCTCTGGCCCGCCTATGTGTATGAAGTTGGCCTCGCTCTCGGATGCCACCGCGCGCGCAAGCAGCGTCTTTCCGGTGCCCGGCGGGCCGTATATCAGCACGCCTTTCGGCGCTTCAATCCCGAGCCTTTCGAACAGCTCGGGGTGGCGAAGCGGAAGCTCCACCATCTCGCGGATTTTCTGCACCTCGTCCTTCAGGCCGCCCACATCCTCATAGGTGATGGAGGCAATCTGCGCCGTCTCCTTCTCCGGCGCCTCCTTGAGCACGAGCTCCGTGCTCTCGTTTATCATCACAATCCCCGCGGGCTGCACCAATGCCGCCACGAGCGGGAAGCTGGTGCCGAACACGCCGATGAACACTGTGTCCCCCCGGTTTATCGCGCGCCCCACCATCTTCTTTTTCACGAACTGGTCAAATCCGGGCGAGTATTTCATGGGCTGCGTGGGGGCGAGCACCACTTTCTTCGCCTCCTTGAGCTCTGCCTTTTTCAGCGTGATTTTGTCGCCAAGCCCGACGCCCGTATTCTGGCGCAGGTAGCCGTCCATCCTCACGATGTTCATGCCCTCGTCCTGCGGGTGCGCCTGCCATACGAGCGCAGCGGTGCTCCGCTTGCCCTTAAGCTCCACTATGTCCCCTGTGTTGACATCCAAATCCTTCCTTGCCTTGGAGTCCATGCGCACAAGCCCGCGCCCAACGTCGTTCTGGAGCGCTTCTGCAACCTTGAGTTCAATTGATTTTGCCATAGGGGACACCCCTTGTTTTCTTCTCTAAAAAAAGCCTCAAAAGCTTATTAAGGGGGCGGGTTTTGGTGCGGGCGGGCGTCCTTTCTCATGCTAGATTGTTTAGAAAAGTATATAAATATGTAAAGTCATATGCCTGTGTATGCACCTATTAGGAGTGTTGCATCGAAAATCAGTCGATACGCCAGCCGGCAGGCGGGAGCTGCCCGATGGAAACACTGCGTCAAGCCCCCAGTTCTCCAGTGGCTATCTTTTCAGGAAATATGGGCGCAAAAAGGGTGCGTATCTCGAGGTTTTTTCCACTCTTGAATCCCGGCACGGCTTGCATTCTGCCTGGGAATACGTCAACACCTCCCTTCAGCACTACGCCTCTGAGGCTGATTACGAGCCGGCCCCTCCGCGCCCCAATGTCAAGCTTCTCCTGGCAAAAGCCGCGCTTGAGGCAAGGCGCGACGGAGTGCCGCTCCACGTGCTTGACATAGGCGTAGGGACAGGAAAAAATATTGACCTGGCGTTCTTTGAGATGTTCGGCATTTCGTTCGATTGCACTTCCCTCTCCCGCGCGCACGACATGGCGCCGGATATCGCGCGCATTGCAAAATTCACCCAGGCAAAGGACCTTTACCTCCATTTTCCGGGCGCCTCTTACGATTTCGTGCTCTCGCACTATGGCGTGTACGAGCAGCTCTGCCCTGCGGTTGAGAACGCAATGTTCCTGCTGAAGCCTGGCGGAAGCGCACTGTTTTCAGGTGGCTTGGACACAAAGGCATTTGGCAAATGCCTCAGTTGCAACACCCCGGTTTATGCTGTAAAAGCATTTGACCCGCCAGTAAAGGAAAAAAAGAACCACTGGTTTATCTGGCTGCAAAAGACGGGTTAAAACTCCCCCAGCGTCTTCTGCCCGGCTTCGCGCTCCTTCTCATCCTTCCCGAAAATGATTATGTGCCCGTACTCGCCGTCAAAGCCGGCAACCTTCTTCACCTTGCCTTCCTCAACACGCCTTATCGCCTCGGCTATTCTTTCCCCAGCCGCCTTCTTCAGGCGCGCGGCAGGCGCATGGAGCGCCGCAAACTCGTTCCCGAACGCATGTATGAGCTTGAAATATTCCGCGTCCACAGCCTTGCTTGCCGCAGGCTTTCCCATCGCCTCGCCAAGCACTTCCTTGAGCGGGACCAGGCTTTCAAACGGCGCCGCGCCCTTGGGCTTGAAGCCGTCGGGCCTGTCCGCCAGCGCGTCCACCCTGTTCATCACCCCGATGGTGAGCGGGCGCTTGCAGACCGGGCAAATCCCGCGGAGCTTTTTCGTTTCCTCCGGGGCAAACGATACTTTGCACGCGCGGTGCCCGTCAAAATGGTACTTGCCCTCCTCAGGGTAGAACTCGTATGTGCATGCCAGCTTCCCTTTCTGCTTGTACCTTATCGCCTCGTACATCTCATTGTATGTGAGATGGTCCAGGTCAAACACGTTCGCCTCCCTGCCTATCTTCTCGGGGGAGTGCGAGTCGGAATTCGACAGCAGCTGCACCCTGTCCAGCCCGGACAGGCGCCAGTTCATGGCCGGGTCCGAGGACAAGCCGGTCTCCACGGCGTAAATATTCCTTTCTTTTTCCCCGAAGCATTCCTTGAGCGAGTCAAACCCGCTCATCGAGCCAAACACGGAGAACCAAGGCGTCCAGATGTGCGCCGGCACCACGATGTTCTTGTCGGAAATGCCCAGCACGATGTCGGCAAGCTCAAGCGCGCTCGCCCCGATTATCGGGCGCCCATCGGACTTCAAATTGTACTTTTTCCCCAGCGCCTCGTTTATCTGCGCCACGATTTCAAGCGAGGGCGAAAGCACCACGATGTGCACGCGCCTCCCCCTGCCGCCCTGCGTATAGATGCATGAAATCTCGGACGACAGGCAGAAATTCACGCCGCCGTATTGCAGGAAGCCGGCATCGGATTCAATCGCCTTTGTCTGCAGTTCCTTGTACCATTCGGGGTGCGTGAAGTCGCCTGTTCCCACTATGTCAATGCCCTTTATCTTCGCCCACTTGGAAAGCGTCTCAAGCTCCATGCCCGGCGAGGTGGCGCGCGAGTACTTTGAGTGTATGTGCAGGTCTGCTATGGCTTTCATATGCATTCCCCGTTGCACGCCGCGCCTGCCATCCGCGCGCCGCGTGCGCTATTTCCTCCCGCAGCGAATTGGCAGGCTGGAATTAAAAAACTCCCTGCCGCTTTATGCAGCATGGCGCCCACGAATATCTTCCGCACTCCTCGCGGGGAAAACAGGATTTTCCGCGACGAGAACGCGCTCCTGCCCGACTATTTGCCGGGCGAACTGCCTGGCCGCGAGCGCGAGGTGAAGGAGCTTGCCTACTGCCTCCAGCCCGCCTCGGAAAACCGCCAGCCCGAGCACGCGCTGCTGTACGGCCCTCCGGGCACGGGAAAGACGACGTGCGCGCGCTACGTCCTCAAGCAGCTCTCGGAATATTCCGCGCGCCCGCTTCCCATCTACATCAACTGCTGGGAGTCGCCCAGCCGCTTCTCCATACTCTCAAAAATCGCGGACGAGCTTGGCGAAATGCTCCCCCGCAGGGGCATTGCCGCCGACGAGATACTCTCGCGCGTGTTTGAAATCGCCAGGAAGGACGAGCGCATACCTATCGTGGTGCTGGACGAGGCCGACAGGCTCGAAGCCTCGTCCGACGGGGTGCAGATACTCTACGACCTGTGCCGCGCAGGGGAGCTCCACTCCCTCAAGACCGCGGTGATTGCGATAACGAACGACGAGGAATTCCACACGCGGCTTGACGCGCGCGTGCGCTCCTCATTCGTTCAGCACACCCACAAGTTCTCATCCTATTCAGTGCCGCAGCTCAAGGAAATATTGGGGCAGCGCGCAAAAAAGGCATTTTTCGAGGGCGCGCTCGATTCCGAAGTGGTGCCCCTTTGCGCGGCGGTTGCAGTGAAAAGAGGCGGCGACGCGCGCGTTGCATTCGCGCTGCTTCGCGCCGCGGGGAAGGCGGCAGAAAGGGAGAACGCCGCGCGCGTGGAAGTGGGGCATGTGCGCGCCACGCAGGAAGAGGCGCTGTCATCCTCGGAAAGCAAGGCGGAGCGCAAGCTTCCCGCGCTTGACGAGCTGGACCGGAAAATCGTGGAGCAAGTGCGCGCGGCAGGGGAAAAGGGGCTGGAAAGCGGCAAGCTCTACGCCGCGCTCCGAAGCGTTTCCGGGGACCGCGCGCTTAGGCAGCGGATTGACACGCTGGAAAAAATCGGCATCCTCAGGACGGAGGCTGTGCAGAGCGGGCAGGGGAGGAGCAGGCTGCTGCGCCTGAAGTGAAGCTTTTTAAAGTGGTAGCAACATTAAATACATGTTGATAATTTGGAACAGCTTACACAATCTGCTACATCGAGAACAGCGGCATTCTCCGCGCCTGGCGCATCCGCATCTTCCACTTCGCGCATCAGCGCCTTTCGGAAATTTGCCCCGCTTCGCATTTTTGGGCGCAAAAAGCCAAGCGCCAAAATCATGCCCAACAGCCTCGGCGCCAATTCTGCCGGCTCAGGCGCGTCCTACTCCCTTTCAGCCCCTTCTGTGCCGGAAGCAAAGCCAGCCGCGCGCTTCTCTCCCGTGCGCAAATTTCTGTCGGGCTTCCTTTCAGACTCGCTGTCAGCCATCCGCAAGCTTGCCGATTATGCAAAGCACCCTGTTCTCATCCTGAAGGATTTCCGCGAGATCAAATCCGAGGTTTCAGGAAAGTGCTATGCATCCGCCGCGGGGCTTCTCATATTCAGCACGGTGGTCTCCGAGATTGCCGCCTGCGCAGGGCGGTATGCCGGCTATCTTGGGGAAAGCTTCGGGGCATATGGCGTTGCTGTCGGCATATTGCTTGGCGACCATGCAGCCTCGTTTGTTGCAGGGCAGGTTGCCTGGTTCCTCACAACCGCCAAGGCGCTTGGCGCCACCACGTTCAGGGACAAGCTGTCCGCATTCGCAAAAATAGAGCCAATCGTGGTTTCCACATGGGCGCGCGGTTTTGCCCTCTCCGCCCCCCTCGACGTCATCCAGTTATTCAGTTTTGTGGAAATGTATTCCTCGATGGGCGCCGGAGCGATTGCAAGCGCTGCAAACGGGGTGTTTGGAATGGCAAGCGCGCTGGGCATCATGTTCTCGCTGGCAATAAACATGGACCTCATTGCCAAGATTGCAAAAAAGCTGAGCCTGCCTGAAAGGAAGATGGTCACTCTGCCGATTTCTTCGCAGCCTCTTCAACAGAAAGAAGCTCCTCCTTTCCGCTCTGAAGGTCGCGAAGAGTAACCTTTCCCTCCTTTTTCTCGCGCTCGCCCACCACCGCGATGTAGCGGCAGCAGCCTGCGGCGTAATCCATCTGCTTTTTCAGATTGCGCGCGTTCAGGTCGGTCTGCGCCTCCACTCCCTGCGCGCGGAGCTTTGCGGCAACAAAAAGCGCATAGGGGTAGAACTCGTCCTTCGCCGCGGCGACAAACACGCCGCGCTTTTCCTGCGCGCGCCCCTTCATGAGGGCCATGAGCCTCTCAAAGCCGAGCGAAATGCCGACTGCGCTGTCCCCCTGCCCGTACATTGAAAGCAGGTTGTCGTACCTTCCGCCCCCTGCCACGCTCCCCATCTCCTTGCCGAGCGAAATCTCGAATATCGCGCCGGTGTAATAGCCAAGCCCGCGCACGAGCGACAGGTCCACCTCGATTTTTATCTTCGGGGAATATTCCTTCGCAAGCGCGAGTATCTCATTCAGGCTTTCTGCGGCTTCAGGCGAATATTTCGCGGCAAGCGCGAGGCGCTCCGTGTTCCCGCCCGCAGCGGTCAAGTCGGCAACCAGCCTCTGCGCGTCCTTCTGCTTCGCGCCCGCCGCAGCAAGCATCTCCGCGCATGCGGCGTCGCCGATTTTATCCCGCTTGTCAAGTATGCGGAGCACTTCCCCCTCCTTGCCTGGCAGGAGCCCGCTTGCAATTGCGGATATCACGCGCCTGTCGTTCAGGCGCACCACCTCCCCGGAAAAGCCGAGCGCCTCGATGGCGGAAACCGCGCATGCGATAAGCTCCGCCTCAGCGCGGATTGTTGGGCAGCCTATGATGTCGGCGTCAGCCTGGTAAAACTCGCGGAACCTCCCCTTCTGCGGCTCCTCGCGGCGCCAGACGGGCGCAATGCAATATCTCTTGAATGGCTTCTTGAACGTGTTGGAGGATGCCACGCGCGAAAGCGGCACTGTAAGGTCAAACCTGAGCGCCGTCCTGCCGTCGTCCATCCTGAAAAGCTGGCCCTTTATCTCGTCGCCGCACTTCCTTTCCAGCACTTCCACCATTTCTAGCGCAGGCGTGTCCATCGGCAAAAAGCCGAACTTCCTGTAAGTGCCCTTGATTATTCCGATTGCCCACTCGCGCTTTGCTGCCTCCTCGGGGAGAAAGTCCCTCATTCCCTTGGGCGCGGAATAATCAGTCATGTCTTTCCCTTCCCTTCGTTCTCTATGCTTGCCTTCAGTGCAGTTATGCCCTGCCTAAGCGATGGCAGGTCGTTTTTGGCAATGTTCCAAACCCTTTTTGGGTCAATCCCGAAATAGCCGTGGGCAAGGACATCCCTCATTCCGACAATCCCCTTCCAAGGCAGTCCTGGCTGTTTTTCCTTGGTTTCAACAGGAATGTTCTTTACCGCCTCCCCTATTATTTCAAGCCTCCTGCTGACGGCATCAACGAGCTTCAAATCTTCCGCGAATTGCTCGTAGCTCAATCCCAAAAGATACTCGTCTATTCTCTGGATTGATTCAATAATATCGTCCATGTAGAGCAAATAGTCCCTTTTCATATCACGCTTACCTCTTCTGCAAGTATCCTGTCCCTTACACGCGGCTTTATCATGGCATATTCTACAAGGTCTACCTTCCTGCCAAGCTTTTCCTCAAGCTCAATCTTGATTTCAGCCATTCCCAGGAGGCTTACCCCATCGTCAAGCTCGACCAAAAGATCCACGTCGCTTTTCTTTTTCATCTCGCCTCGCGCGGCTGAGCCGAAAATCCCGGCCTTCCTCACGCTGTGCTTTAAGAGTATGGGCAAAATCTTCTCCTTTAGCTCGGCAATCGTGGGTGCCATGCCCATGTTATCCCTAAGGGGCTTTTTATTCCTTCACTCCTTCAGGCTCGCGCCAATCCATTCCTTGAGCGCATCCTTGTTTGCAGCGCCCACGCGGTTGGCGATTATTTTGCCGTCCTTGAAAAGCAGCAGCGTGGGGACTGATGCCACCTCGAATTTCTCCGACAGGTCAGGCTGCTCGTCCACGTTCACCTTGCCCACCTTAAGCGAGCCTTTCATCTCCTCGGACAGCGCATCCACCACCGGCGAAAGCATCCTGCACGGGCCGCACCACGGCGCCCAGAAATCAACCAGCATCACTCCCTTTTTCGCCTCTGCGTCGAAGTTGGAGCTTGTCAGCGTAAGAACGTTCGCACCTGCCATAGGATTACCTCCCTTCCCCATTTCCGCCAAAACAATTTAAATGCGCCTGCACCCTGGCCGCCTTCGCGCCGGTGCAGGATGGCCATGCCGGGGTCAAGTTTATAAATTGTTATTATAAAAGTAAAAACATGCCAAACAAATATCTCGTTCCGTGTGAGCTGCCTCCCATTTCCCAGAGAATGAAAAGAATTCCTGTGGCGGCAAAACATTACCAGCGGGTCCAAACCGATTTCAGCGACCTTAAGGTAAAACACGCGGAAATCCTGTCGCAATGCGGCAAAACGCCTGCTCCAGCCAAGCTGTACGAATTGCGGGTCGTTGCCCAGGACGTGCGGGGGCTGGTGCGCGAAGTGGAAGACATGAACAAGGGCAGGCTGAACATCGAACTCTTTCTTGATGACAAATGGAACGCTGGCGAAGCCATGCGCGTGGTGGAGGAGATTGGCGAGAAGAGGCGCACAAGCCCTTACCATGCAATGGTGGCCAATGCCATAGAGATGTTCACGGACAGGTCGCTCATCGGCGCCGCCCTGAAAGCCTACCGCTACAATCTCCCACTGACGATGGAGAATATCTGGTGCCAAGCCGAGAAGAGCAACGCACTCAAGCCGGAATATGCCGTGTCGCTGCCGCTTTCAACTGACATCTACCATTCATTTTCCGATGTCCAACACAGGATTGGAATGCCGCTTGCTCCGGCTGAGGAGGCGGGTCCCCTGACAAACAGCGAGCACGCCTCAATTGGAGATAACCGCTGGCTTGACACAAGGAATCGAACTTATTCGTTTCTCCTAGATGGGCTTGAGGAATTTTTCGGCAATCCGTCCATTGCCCTTGAGCCTATGGGCAAAAAAAGAAAAAAATAGGCGGGGCTGCCCTCAAACGCAGCGGCATTCTGCCATAAGTGCTGTCACGCAACACTTGTCGCTGCGCCTGCCATCAAACGCAGCGGCTGGAAACATGCGCAGGATGGCCGCCTAAGGATGCCCGTCACTGCGTCTGCCCGAAATATGCCTTGAATTTCGCGGTTGTGTTGACTGCGCGCGTCCTGCCTTCGCGCTTGGTGGTGACGAACCCGCGCTCCACCAGCTCGTTTATGTCCTCGTAAATCCCGCCGCCAAGCTTGAGGAAAAGCGCGTGCTTCGTTATCCCCTCGCTTTTCGCGACATAGGCAAGCGTCTTGAGCGCATGCGGCGAGATTTCAGCCGCGGATGCGAAAGATTTCACGAACGGCACGTACTGCTGGCGCACGCGCATGTAGAACTTCCCGTCCTCCTCCGCGATTTCCACCGCGCCGCCCAGCCCGTTGTAGGCGTCCTGAACCGCGCGCACCCTCTGGCTCACAAAGCCGGGCGCCGCGACGCCGATGAGCTTTCCCAGCTCAGGCAGCGTTAGCGGGCGGCTGGACATGAAAAGTGCCGCTTCGATTATGCGCTGTGCCTCGATGTCTTCCATAAATACCATCTCTCGATGTGGTTTTGCCCCAGTTTGTTTTTGTAGTGGAATTTCTATAATTCCACTGCTGAAAAAGTTGTCTGCAACTTTTTCATCCCTCACGCTGTCTTTGCTCCTGCCGTTTCCTTCACCCTTATGAATATCTCCCCGAATATCTTCTCCTGGAAAATCGTAACGCGCCTGTCCTGCACAAGGTGCAACAGGGGCAAAAGGGTGGCAATCATCTCGACTGGCGTCCTCTCGCTGAGCAACGACGAGAACGTGGCAAGCCCCTCTGCGTCCTTCTCGCCAAGTATCCTCCCATACACCTTCTCCATCCTCTCCTCGATGTTGAACTCGGGCATCTGGATGTTTATCACCGTCGGGATTTCCACCTTGTGCGCCTTTTCCTCGCGCTTCTTCTGGTCGTCAAACACCTTCTCCATTGCGGAGAGAAGCTCGTCCAACGTCACCATGCGCGTGGGCGGTATCCTCGCCTGGAGCTCAAGCACGGGTATCACCGAAGCTTCGGCATCCTCCTCGACGTATGTCTGCTCCTCCACGACCTGCACTTCCTCGTCGAAGCGGAGCGCCTGGGACTTGAAGCGCAGCAGTATCGCCGCCGCAAGTATCAGGTTCGCAGGCACGCGCAGGTCCAGCATCTCCATCTTCTTTATCTTCTCAAGGTAGCCCGTGGCGATTTCCACGATGTCTATGTTCCACGGGTCGAGCTTTTTCGTCGCCACCAAGTCAAGCAGCATCTCGCGCCAGGTGGGCAGCGCCACGATTTTCTCGAGCTTCATGTCGGATGGGAGCTCCGCAGTCGCCGCGCGCCGCTCCTCGGAATCATCAATCTCGGCATCATCATCGCCGCCCGCGCGCTTCCTCGAGCGCCTGCCGGGCGCCTCCTCCCTGCGCGGCATCGCCTTTCTTCCCGCAACTGGCGCTTTCACCTCTTCCTCAGGCTCGCCGTCGCCGAATTCTTCCCCTGCCTCCAGCTCGGTTTCGTCCTTGCCGTCGCCCATGCGCAAAATACGCAAGCACATCTTTTATTAGTGTTGCTCATGCCCGCGCACGCTGATAGTGAGGTTAAAAAGCTATTCTCCACAATATCGCTTTCGGTAATCACATGCCAAAGGACAAATCAGTTGACGAAATGACAGACGACGCCATACGCGAGGGCGGCTACCTTGCAATGGTGTATTTCGACCTCCATGCCACGCAGGCCGAGGCGGTCAAGAACCTCATGGTTGGCTTCATCGGCAAGCTCACGCGCGAGCCTGGCGTCATATACGCGGTCGGCGAGATAGACCAGCCCATCGAGAAGGAAGGGATATTCTCCACCTGGGCGGAAGTGAAGCTGCTGGCGTCCGACTTCCCCACCCTTGTCCGCATCGCGGCCCAATACTCGCCGATAGGCGTGGAAATCCTCCGCCCCGACACGGTCAAGATGACGCTTGGCGAGGCGCAGGGCGCGTTGCTTGACGTTTCGCAGACGAGCCAGAATTTCACCAGGCTCATAATGGAGCGCATGCTCTCAGACTCAGAGAAAAAGGATTATGCAACCAAGCTGTCCCAGCGCATGGCGCTCGGGAAAAAGCTGTTCGAGAAAAAAAGATAGAGGCGGAAAAATGGAAGCTCACAAGGTAAAGTCCGGGATTCCAGGGCTTGATGCCATGCTGGGCGGCGGCTTTTCGAGGAACAGCGTGGTGGCAGTGGCCGGCGGCACGGGAAGCGGCAGGACAATATTCCTCTCGCAGTTCCTTGCATCCGGCGCGGTTGATTTTGACGAGCCCGGGCTGTTTTTGTCCCTTGACGCGCAAAAGGAGTCTGTCTACTCTAGCGTCGCCTCGTTCGGCTGGGACATGATGGAGCTTGAGCGCGAGCAGAAAATCGTTTTCATAGAATATCCCCAGAACGAGCTTTCAGCAATCGCGGAGCAGGAAGGGGCGCTTCGGGACCTTATCGGCACGCTCGGCATCAAGCGCGTGGTGATGGACTCCATCACCCCGTACTCGCTCCTCTTTTCCACGCTCGAGGAGCGCAGGATGAACACGCTGCGCCTCGTGAACGTGGTGCGCGGCTGGAAAGTGACCGCGCTCATCTCCGCGGAAACCGCCCCATCGTCCGAGCAGGAGCTCCCGCGCACCCTGTCGGGAGTGGAATCATTCGCCGATGGCTTCATCCACCTCTCCTACCTCCGCAGGGCGGGGAAGCGCGAGCGCGCGGTGGAGATTGTGAAGATGCGCGGCGCAAGCCACGTGCACGACGTCGTGCCTGCGCAGATAACCCCCCACGGGTTCGTGGTGGGCGCGCTCCCGTCGAAAAAGGCGAAAAAGGAGAATGTTCCCGATGAATAGCACTTCCATAGACCCCTGGGCGTCCGAGCAGCGGTTCGACATCGCAAAGCTCATCGAGGAGTTCGGCATGTCTCCATTCACGCCAGCGCTTTCCGCGCGCCTGCCGGGCTTCCTTCTTGCAAGGCGCGGCGGCATGCTTGCGCACCGCGAGCTTGAGCACTGGCTGGCCGACTCCGAGAAGGGAAAGCCAGTTGCCGTGATGTCCGGCATCAAGCCCTCGTCCGAGTTCCACCTGGGCAGCAAGCTCACCGCGCAGGAGCTCATCTACTACCAGAAAAAATTCAACGCAAAGGTGTTCTACGCAATTGCCGACCTGGAGGCGTTTGCGGACAACGGCCTCACGCTTGAGCAGTCCCACGAAACCGCAGTGTCAAACGTCGCCGACCTCCTTGCGCTCGGGCTTGACGAAAAGAACGCGCACATCTACAAGCAGTCGGAGGAGCGGCGCGTGATGAATGCGGCGTTCATCTACAGCAAGCGCGCCACGCCCGCCATGCTTTCCGCGATTTACGGGGAGAGGAACTACTCGCTTTACTTCTCCGCGCTTTTGCAGGTGGGCGACATACTGCTTCCCCAGCACAAGGACTTTGGCGGCCCCAAGCGCGTCCTGGTGCCGGTGGGCATTGACCAAGACCCGCACATCCGCTTTGCGCGCGACATCGCATTCAAGGAAAAGCTCTCCCTCCCGTGCTCCACATACCACGTCACCATGCGCGGATTGCGCGGAGAGACGAAGATGAGCAAGCGCGACCCGAATTCCACGCTGTCACTATCAGACTCGCCCGAGGTTGCGAAAAAGAAGCTCATGTCCGCCTTCACCGGCGGGCGCGCCACTGCCGAGGAGCAGAAAAGGCTTGGCGGCGAGATAGAGAAGGACGTGCTCTACGAGCTAGCGCGCTTCCACTTCATTGACGACGACGCGCTTCTTGAGGAAATGAAGCAGGACATGGTGACCGGGCGCCTGCTGACCGGCGAGTACAAGCAGAAGTACATCCCCCACATGCTGGAATGGCTGGCCGCGCACCAGGCAAGGAAGAAGGAAATGCTGCCCCGCGCGCGCAAGATACTGGAAAGGGCGCGCACGGACGGCTGATTTTTCCGGCGCGCGGAAGAGAAACCAGTGCATACTTTTTTCTAAAAAGTTTTTTCAGGAATCACAATCCTGCCCGGCTCCTGGGGCGCAAGCCCTGCCAATTTGAAAAAGCCCCTGGCGCCGTTTCCGAAGAACGCGGCAACGTCCCCATAGCCGATTTCCGGGAAATCCTGGATAAGCCCCATGATTGTCCCTGCCGTAACCCTGTACTTCCTCAGCGCTGCGCCCCAGTCCAGCTTCAGGCTTGACAGGTCCATCTCAAGATGCGGCTGCCTGAACAATCCGTTTTCTCCTTTTTCAAGCGGCCAGTTCACAAGCCTGGCATCTGTGCTGCCTGCCTCGAAGAACCGTATTGCCTCTATGATGCCTTGTTCAGGCGAATCGACTGTCTTGTCCCCGAACGGAGTCGGCGCAGTCATGTGCATCATGGGCGTTGAGAAATCCTTGCCATATATGCCCCTGATGGTGTATGGGGCGAATTTTTCCGAATCAGGGTCGCGCGCCTTGGAGCCGTCTGTGGGGCCGCGCACCTTTTCCGCAGCCGTCCCGTCCCCCGCAATCAGGAAAAACCAAAGCTCGCTTTGCGCATATGGGCGCACCAGCTGCTCCATTGCAAATCCGCTCCCGTCCTTCGGGTTGAAGCCTGCCGGGTACTTGGCAATGTCAAAAGTGTGGCAGTAATGCGCAACAAAAACAGACTCGTCGAATTTCGCTTTCCTTGCAGCCACGACCTGGAATCCTGCGCTTGCGCCCATCGTCCTCATGGTGAACTGCATCACCGACATGTTCGCCACGTTAATGCCATTCCAATCATTTTCCCGCCTGTACCTTTCCCATACCCTGGGCGGGAATTTCCCAACAAGCGGCAGGCACTGCCTGAATTTTCCCTGCCCGTCCTTCATCTCGGGCTTCGTGAACAGCACAATCGGATGTAATACCATGCCACGTTACTTTATGCAACATTTTATAAAATAATGCAGGTTCCTTCCCTCGCCTGCTTCCGCTGATTTTGAAAAGAAAAAAAAGAAGAAAAACAAAAAAAGGCAATTACTGGCCTGCAGCTTCCGAGCACTTCGCTTCGCCGGCCGCTTTCACGGCTTCAACGGCATTTGCCCTGCTTTCAACCGAAACCTTGCTTGTCTTGGTTTTGGCCTTGGCAGTTGCATTTAAGGCCGGCTTCTGTTTTTTGGCAGTCGGCGCAACGTCATCGGATGCCTTGCTCGTTTTCTTGGCCGTGCTGGCAATCTTTGCGTTCTTGGCCTGCTTGTCTGTCTCGGTCAATGGCGTAGGAACGGGCAACACGCTTCCGCTCGGGCTTATGCCTGCGTAGGACACCTTGAAGGCTGGCTTGCTGCTGAGGAAGTTGTACGTGCCTCCCCTGGGCGTCTTCTCGAAGTTGTCGGTCTGGTAGACCACTATCTCGCGCAGGGAGTCTGCAACCGTGCTTGAGCCCGCGCCAGTGTAGTCGCGGTTCTTCCACAGGAGCGACACGCGGAAGTTCTTGTCAGGTGAGGCCGAGGACACCATGTCGTACCTGTATCCGTCCCTGAGGAAGATTTCCTCGGAGTAGATTGCGGTCTCCGCCCACTTCTCGCCCATCGTGAAGCCCGGGTGGGTCTTGTACGCATGTATCTTTACGCTGCTGTTGGTTCCTGCCTGTACGAAGGTGTACGTAGTTCCAGGGCACATTTCTACCTGCCCTACGACTGCATTGCCGGAATCCAGCACGTCATATATTGCCGGGAATTCTCCATTCTGGCAAGTATATGCGACTGAAACATCTGCAAGGCGCACTGACAGCGGGGAGTCCGATAGCGTTTGGCCCTGCATAAGAAGGCCATATTTCTTTTCCTTTGCAAGCCTTATCTGCCCGCCGTTTATCGCGGCAGTCGAGCTTGCAAGCTCCGCTGTCGGCGCAACCATCTCGGAGAGTATCCATTCATCATTGAGGAAACGGACCGTGAGGCGGTGCCTGTCTGTAAGCGGGCTGTATGTTGAGGTTCCGAAACTTCCATTGCACGACGTCCAGTCGTCAAGCGTGGTGAGATTGCCCGTGCAAACAGGGATGCCAAAGTCATTTCCCTCGAACTTGGCGCTGTCCACCATGGCGGAGTACTTGTTCACAATCACGTCCCGCATTGCCGAGCTGGCATCGTACGCAACTCCTGACGGCGTGCTGCCAATCCAGTATGCCTGCTTCTCATTGTAAGTGGCGCCTGCCTCGTCATCAACCACGGTATAGTCTGCAAACGGCGCGTACTCGCTTCCGCCTATCTTGTAGAGATTCTTCGCAACCGTGGCGTTTTGCGCAACCGCGCGCAGGGGCGAGGTTATTGCCCCGTTTGTGTCGGAGTCCGAAAGCATCGAGGGGTATTCGTCCTCGGGAAGCGTGTTCTGCCTGTTCTGCGGCGTCCTGTCCACAGTGTCCGTTATCAGCGTCTCAAAACTGTACAGCGGCCAGTTGGAGTTGGGGCCGCCGACTGAAGGCTTTGCCGTCCTGAATGTAAATGTGGGCTTTGCAAAATGGGTGGCAATCTGCGCGCTCACGCCCGTTGTAGTGACTGCGAGCCAGCGCGAGCCGCGCTCGGTCACAAAGACAGGCTCATAAGAGACATAGCCTGGCCCTGCAAATGTATTGTAATATACTGCTGAAGCCGCACCCTCTTCCTTGAATCTCAGGGTCGAGTAGCTTGGGTTGGAAATGTATTCTATTGCCGTGTTTGCACCGCCAATTCCAATGCCTTCATTCAAGACAATGGTGTGCTTGGTGCTGCCGGAAATGAGTGCATTCTCAAACCTCAGGTTTCCCCAAGCTGTTCCGGGGTCGCCTGCGGCATTCAAGCCAATCATCGGTTCAATAATTATCACATTGTTCCAGTTATAGCAGTCCCTTCCGGGGGCTTTCCAGAAAATGCGCGGTTCCCATTCATTGGTGTTGGTGGATTGGAAGTAAGTGCCGTTGAGCGAGGTGGAACCCGTGCCTGTAAGGCCAATCGGGTCAAAGAGCACCTTGGCAAAATAATAATCCCCTGAAAGCGCGTCCCCAGGGCCTCCGAAAATCGCCGAGGACGATTTCATCTCAATCAGTTTCGCGCCCTGGTAAATCCAGTCCTGCGAAGCGGAAGCGCCGCAGGCAACGTCTCCTGCCTGTGTCGCCACGCGATAAGTATCGGCTGAAAGCGCAGCATACGTCAATGGGACAACCGGATAGCTGCCTGCAAAAGCAAGCGAGAACATCAGCATTATCCCGAGCAGCATTGCATTATACCTCATATATCCACCTCGCACTCTATTATCAGGGGCTTCTTGACTGAACACTTTTTATATATAGTGGTCAATCCTGTTTTCATCACTTTTGAAAACACTGCTCCCCGCACACAACTGGCGCGAGCCGTGCTTAAAAAGAATTCCCGGGCTGCAGCCGGGGCGGATATATAAAGGTTGTGCGGTCCGAAGCCTTGCTCACGAAGTAAGTCCTGCTCACAAAGTAGGAAGGTTGCTCAGAAAGTCAAATTAACGATATTTTTCAGATGTCTTTAGTTTCAAATTGCTTCCTGTTTTGTTGGTTTTTACACTAAACTCAAATTTTCTTTCAGCTATCTTTGCCTTTTCTTCCCTGCCTCGTAAAAACCATAAAATGCTCCCTATCAGCTTTGTTGTGCCTTCAATATCGGCTGCCACGCCAAGAATTTTAAAAATTATGCCAATCGAATTAGCCTTTCTAACCTCTATAATAAATTCTAAGTCTTTCTCTTCAATTAGTCCATGATATGTATTCACTTTGCCTCCAATGTTCTTCAAGACTACCCCTGCATCTATAGGGTCAAGCTTCATCTCAACTGAGAAGATTTCCTCTTTTTTAGGCTCATTCATTCAACCACTCTGCAAGAGTAGGGGGCGAAAGAAGTAAAAGCGTTGCCTTCTTAACAGAAAGGTGGATGCGCCTGTTGAAATAAGAAATACTTCTCCCATACCAATTAAATTAGAGGAAAATTTCGCAAATCGTAATATCAAAAAACTGGATAGAATTGCAGAACTTTCAATCATCACAATTACTGGCTTCTCATTTGTTTATTCAAAATTGCCTTCCATTTTTTTGATTGGCTCGTTTGTACTACTTGCATTTGTAACTATTTTTTCGGTTTTTGGCATTTACCTTTTTGAAGGAACTATATTTAGTCTAGGTGGTTCTGCCATTACAGATAAGAAAATTCTTTTTTATCGCCCCAAAGCAGAGCATTTCTTTAAGTGGATACCCTGCGCTTATGCGATGTATGTGCTGGCTGTTTTTCTGTTTATATTGGCTATTTTACTATCATAAGAAAATCTTTTCTGCTCATAAAATGTCTCACTCGCTCACAAAGTCGTTCAAACCGATTACTTTATGAGCAAGGCTGCGGTCCGAAGCATATTCTACGTCGCAGAAAATAGACACCCTGCTGTGCTGCAAGTTTTGCTTTAATGGAAATAAAGGCGCGCGCATCTGTTCAATGAAAAATCAGTACTTCACGTTCTTCTTCGCAATCGCAATCCTGGGCACGAGCGCGTTTGCAACAGCCTGCTCGACCTGGTCTGCGCGGTGCATCACGCCGTTCGAGAACCAGCCCAGCGCGCCCTGCTTCCTGCCAATGCCTTCCACGCCCGCAAGCTGTGCCATCACGCGCGAGAGGTCGGATTTCCCGCGGATTTTCCCTGCAATCCATGAAGGCACGCAAAAGCCGGCGCCTGTGCCGAATGTCGTGCCATTCCCGTCAAACACGCAGCAGACCGTGATGTCGAAGAACTCGCCCTTCCTCATTTCGAATAAGCCAGACTCTATGCCAACAGAATAATCGCATTTTCCTTTCGCCCTCTTCCACGCGGCGCGCGCCCTGTTCTCCGCGCCCGCAAAAGTCTCGGCATCGAACGGGTGGTGGCTCACGCGCGAATCCTCCTTGTGCCCATGCAATATGAATTTCCTGCCGAACACGCGCGCAAGCGCGGTGCGCGCCCCTGACAGCTTTGTCGGGTTGTCGGTGCCTGCCTGAACTGCAACGGGCGCGCGAAGCTTTCCCTTCACATCGTATTTTCCGTGGAAAATGTCCTCGCATGAGATTTTCTTCAGGTTGTCCGCATAGGCAAGCGGCACTGAGGTTATTTCCAGCGCAGGCAGGCCGCGCTTCCTGCGCGCGGCGTTTATTTTCCTTGCGGCTGCCTCGGTTTCCTCGCTCACGATTATGGTGCCTGCGTCGGATTCCGGCGCCACGCCCTCCTCGGTGCCGATTTCCACTATGGTGGAGTGCGCGAGCATCCCGTTGTTCGCCAGGTTTTCCTTGAGGTTGGCAAGGCGCCTGGCGTACGGGAAAGACGGGTATATCTTGTGCGCGCGCACATACCTGTCGGAGGTAAGCCCTATCGTGATTTTCGAGAATTTGCTGCATTCGAGCAGGAGCCCCACGTGCCCCGCGTGGATGTAGGTGAAAGTCCCGCCTATTATGCAATGCGTCATGTGTACACCTTATGGCAGCCGCTCACTGGCACGATACGAGCTTCTTTATCTCGTCCGCAGATAGCACCTTGCCGTGCGTCTTCCCGTTCACCACAAGCGAAGGCGCGGACGTGATGTTGTATTCCATCCTTATCATGTCCAGTGTCGCCATGCTTTCCTTTATGTCCATCACAAAGGTGCGCATGTTGGGGCACGATGCGCGCACGGAGTCGAGTATCTTGCCCTGCACCTGGCACTCGCTGCACGACGGGTCGGACGAGTAGATGTACAGCACGTCCGTGTGCGTGGCGTTGCAGTACTGCTTTTGCATCTGCGACACCTGCCAGAGCTGGATGTTCGAGAGCAGGAACTGGCGCTTGAGCGCGAAGAACTCGGCAAACAGGTTCGCTCTCTCATAGGCAAGCATCCTGTCCATGAGGTCGTTTGTTTTCGTGATTTTCTGCTGGTACGCCGAGTCTATTATCGTGCAATACTCCGCGTTTTGCGGCCCGGTCCGCAGGAGCGACACCGCGCTTTCAAGGTCCGCAGTCTCCGTGGAAAACGAGGACAGGTCGTTGGTGAATCGCAGCAGCCGCTGCATGTCCATGTAGTCTATCACAGAAAGCGTGATGAAGAACAGGTTGACCATGATTATGACTGCCATTGCATACTTGAGATTCACCATTGCAAATCACTTCCCCGTATTTCCTTGTACAGGCTATAAACATAAAAACCAGCGTTCACGAACGGGTAGACGAAAATCACCATGAGGAGGCCCGGCAGCTTGTCGAGCCCCAGCTTTTCCTTGATGAGCGACAGGCTCACCATCAGGAAAAACAGGTATGTGAGCAGGAAGGACAGGAACATCAGCATGTCCGCCCTGATGTAAAGCGGGTCCAGCGCAAGGGACGGCATCTGCCCGTACGCGGCAAACTGCGCGGCCTGCAGCCCGCTTTCAAGGATGAATCGCGCGCCGCGTGCCAGCACGAAAAAGAACGACACGATGGTGATTGGCACATACGCCGCCGTCACCGGGAAGGAGAACGTGCCGACTTCCGCATACTTGTCGTTGAACATCAGGTCCTTGTATAGCGCGAGGTTGAACATGGTGCCCCTGTACCATCTTACCCTCTGCCTCATCAGGGCCGAGAACGTGGTCGGAACCTCGGTGGGCACGTTTATCGGCAGGTAGCCTATCACGTAATGCGACTTGTGGAGCTTGAGGCCCATCTCGAAGTCCTCCGTTATGTTGTTCTCGTCAAAGCCGCCGATTTTCTCAAGCGCGCTCCTCCTGAAGATTGTGAGCGGGCCGGGCGTCACCAGTATCGCGTTGAATTTCGAGCCAAGGTAGGGGAACGCGCCGAACGAGAAATAATACTCCATCTGCTGCATCTTCTGCCAGATGTTGCGCGGCCTGTTCACGGTTATGTAATAGGTCATCGCGCCCATCTCCGGCGTGATGTATGGGACGCTGTCCATGAGCAGGTTCTCCGGCGGGTAGGTGTCCGAGTCCACGCATGCGACCAGGTCGCCCTTCGCCTGCTTTATCGCCTCGTTGAGCGACGCCGCCTTCCCCTTGTTTTCCCTGCGGTGCATTATCCTGACGGGGAACTTCGCGGCAATCTCCCGCGTCCTGTCGGTGCTTCCGTCGTCCACCAGCACCACTTCGTACTTTTGCGGGTATTTCATGGCGAGCACATGGCGCAGGCATTCATCAATCGTCTTTTCGCTGTTGTAGGACGGCACGATGATTGTGAGGCTCGGGTATTTGCCCGTGTTCCCCATTTTCTTCTCGTCGAAAAGCGTGAGCCCGTAGAATGAGACGACGAATAGGTTGACCAGGAAAATCAGGCAGATGTAGGCCAGCTGGAAGGAGGGGTCCATCACCACGAACACAAGGAACGCCACGATGAAGCCAAGAATCGAAGTGAACCCTAGAAACTCACGCATAAAAGCACGTCCTGCCAACGGCGCTTAGCTTCCCCTGCCGCCCTTGCCCTCTTCCCACATTTTCCTGATGAGCGAGCGCAGCTCGTCGCGCTTCCTTTCAAACTCCGCCTCGTCCTTCTGGGACAGCTTCACCCTTTCCACGAGCGCGGGGGATGCATCGTCCGCGGCAGATGCGCCCATGCTGGGCGCCGCGGCGCTTTCCGGGCCTGCCATCCCTGCCTGCGTTTCCATCTTGAGTATGTCCGATTCCTTGACGAGCACCTTCACCTTGTCCTCGAGCATCTCCTGCTCGTGGGAAAGCTCGCGGAGCAGGAAGGAAACCTTCTGTACTTCCTCCCGCGAATAGCTGCCGCCCGCCTGCGCGGACTTCGCGGCCTCAAGCGCGGACACCTGCGCCGCGATTTTCCTGCCGATGTCCTTCTGGCGCGCCGCAAGCTCCTCGTTTGCGCGGCTCATCTCCTCGGATATTTCAACGTACTCGTCAACAAGCGCCTTTGAGTCGCCGCCGGCATTGTCATATTTCCGAAGCACTCCCTCTATCTTCGCAGACTGCTTCTTTATGAGCGAAACCGAGTCCGACAGGTGGTTCTGCACCGCCTTCTTCTGCTTCTTCGCCTCCTCCGCCATCTTCCGTATCTCGGCTATTTTTTTCCTGGAGGCCGCGACCGAGTTTTCCCCCTCGGAAAGCTCGGCTAGCTTCTTTTCCATCCCGGAAATCTTGCCGTCGAGCAGCTTCTGCTCCTCAAGCACGGCTTCCACCGCCTCGGCAAGCTCCTTTTTCTGCGCCATCGAATCGGCAATGTCAACCTTGAGCTCCTCTATCGCGGCGGAGTTCCTGCCCTCCTCTATCTGCTTCTGCAAATCGTCCACGCGGGTCTCGAACGCCTCGAAGAACATCTCGGTGTCGGACTGCTGCGATGCAAGCGTTTCCTCGAATTTCCTGAGGACCTCAAGCTCGTTCTTCAGGTCTGCCGCAGCCGAGCGCTCGGCCTCGCCAAGCCCGCCCTGCCCCTCGGCCTTCTGCCCCGCGGCAATCGCCTTTTTCCTCAGGGCGTCAAGCCTGGCGCTTGTCGCCTTTATCTTGTCGGCATAAGTCTCCTGGAGGGTGGCAAGGTCGCGCTTGAGCAAATCCACCTCGGATGCCGACATGGGCTTTGTGGTGAGGTTGGCAATCTCCTCCTGCATGGAGGACAGGCTCTTTCCCCCCTCCTCCACGCGCGTCAGCAGCTGCTCGATTTCGCCGCGGGTGTCTGTCGCCCTTTCCTCAAGCTTCTCGCGCTTCTGCTCCACTTCCTTCACCGCGGGGGTGCGCCACACGAGATATACTTTGGTGAGCTTGTATTCAACCGTGATTATGCCCTCTTCCTCAAGCACGTGCGCCCAGTCCTCGGCTGTCCTTGCCGGGATTTTGAGCTCCTTTGCGGCTGCGCCTATCTCCACCCTGCCCCTTTCCTTCACGAGGCGTATCAGGCCGTCTACGCCGGTTGAGATTAGCAAGTCGTCAAGTGCCATGTCCGTTCCTGCCAATCCAATCCTTATAAAGATTTGTGCAATAGCTATTCGTCAGTTGAACCGTCCGCAGGCGCGCCGTGGTTAGCAGGGATTTTGATGGCAGACATGGATTTTGACATGCGGCTGAAAAAAGAGGCAAAGACCACGCTTGCGGCATTCCGCGACCAGTCGCTGCTGCGCCGCAAATTCGGCGACGATGCCGTGAAGCTCTACAACCTCATAGACAGCGGCAAGACCGCGTCGGGGCTGATGTCGTCGCTTGGCATGGACGAGGAAAAGTTCGTCGAGATACTTGAATTCATGAACAACAACGCCATGGTGAGCGTTGTCCCGTCCGAGCCCGCCCCCCAGGGCTGGCACGAGGCCGCGGAAGGCGAGCATGCGCTTGAGCGCGGGCAGCCCGAGTCCGATGCCGCAGGAAGCAAGCCTTCAGCCTGGGGCTCCGAGGGCGAAGCAGGCGGGCCTGAAGGGTTCCCTGCCAAAAAAGCAAGGCCGGGCGTGCCGGTCATCGCGCCTGCCGCTGAAAAGGAAATGGACGAGAATTCGCTTTCCCCCCTTGAAAAGGTGCTTTACAGGAAGCACGGCTCAATCGGCGTCAGGATATACAACCTTATTGACGGGGAGAAGACAGCCGAGGAAATACTGCGCGAGACCGGCGTGTCCGAGGCAAAGCTTGTCGAAATACTCGAGTTCATGGACGAGCAGGGCATCATCAAGCTTGAAAAGCCGGATGAAAAGCCGGCCCCGCCAAGCACGGGCGGCGATGGCGCAGACGGCAAAGGGGACGGCGATGGCGAGGGCGGCGGCAGCGACGGCGAGGATGGCGAAGACAAGCCCGCGCGCGAGCCGCGCTTCAAGCCCATCGTGGAGGACGTGCCCGAAGGCAAGCCGTTCCAACCCCCCGAGGCGCCCAAGAAGGAGGAGAAGCCGGCGAAGGAGGAGGTTGACGAGCCGGGCGAGGACATCGTGATGGTGGACGTGCCTTCCATGGCAAGGCTTTCCATGGTGCAAAAGGCGATGATGTTCACCGAGCTTTCCACCAAATTCCCCCCTGCCGCGCGCCAGCTTTTCGACCTGTCGGACGGCAAGCGCGACTTTGTGGAGCTTTCCATGTCAACCGGCATGTCCATGTTCGACATAGACGCGGCGATGGCATATTTCGGCAAGAAGGGGTTCATCAGCTTCAGGCAGCTTGACCGCAACGAGATACGCGACAGGTACGGCGAGGACGGGTTTGCAATCTACAAGCGCTTCGGCAGGGACGGGCTCCTCATATATGAAATGATAGGCAAGGAGGCGTCGCTGCGCGACATCATACTCAAAAGCAAGGTTGACCCGGACCGCGCGATTGACATCTTCTCGTTTATCCACAAGGTGCTCGGGCTCGACATACCCCTTGACCGCGACCTCATCTACAGGCAGATAGGGCTCAAGAAGTAAGTAATGGCCGTGGGCGGCCTGATTCTGCGGAAAGCAGCATTTTAAGCTTTTCTTTATTAAATTCTTATGAAAATAGTATCAAAAAGGTATAATGGTGATTTTATGGCCAATGCAAACATCGAGCTTTCCGGTTACACGGGCACAGTTGTGGATATGATGCTGCGCCTTGGCTATGCAAAGACCAAAACGGAAGCAATCCGGCTTGCTCTTTTCCAGTTTGACCAAACCCATAAACTCACCGAGGAACAGGCGTACGGCAGCCTTGCCGGGAAAATCCTGAAGGAGGTCGAATCTGGAAAAATGAAAACCAGGAAATTCTCGCCCAAAGAGCTGGATTGAAATGGAATTGGAATCCACGCCCATTTTTGACAAGGACATCAAGAAGCTGGACAAGCACGGGCGCAAGGAACTGAAGGACTTGATTGATAAAATATCCCGGCAGCCGGAAATGGGCAAGCCCATGGAACATTGCTCCAATGTCTTCTCCAAGCGCACCATTCACCACCGACTGATTTGGAAAGTGAAAAAGCAGGAAAACGTGATTCTTCTTTTGATGTACAAGAACCGCGATGAGGTTTACGGGGCTCTCAGAAACCTGAAATTCTAGTTCCTCACTCGCGCAAGCGCCATCTGCTCCACCGCAAGCTCGCCTTCGAAATAAGCGCCCTTCCTCTTTCCCATGCGCGGAAGCGCGATTTTCTTTGCGCTCGCAAGCCCCAGTTCCTTCTTCACCTTTGCAAGCGGCACATCCTTTTCGCAGGCAAGGACGAACTCCCGCGCGTCATTTGCGCCGATTTTCCGCAAGGCGGACGCAAAATTCATTTCCCGCGCAAGGAACAGCAGCGCCTCGTTTGAAACCTTTCCCGAAATGTTGCTTTTCCCCAGGAACGCGCGCGAGGCAAGATGGAATGCCATCTCAAGCTCCATGCCCGTCCTTCCCTCCATTGCCTCGGTGGAGAGCAGAATGCATGGCGTGCCAAGCGCCCCGGCTGAGCTTACAATTGCGCCAAGCGGCTTTTCAGACGAGCACAGAAGAACCTGCATGGGAGCTTCCCTGACCGAACATTTAAAAAATCAACACCGAATAATGAGCCTGCAACGGCTCTACTGCTATTTGCATGCTTATGATGGAGGTCATGAAATGGAGAATTATCACGGCGCACGCGGTTCGACTACGAAAGGCACGGGCGGCAAGCGCGGGAAGGCTGCGGACAAGAAGCTCCGCTTTGTAGGAGGCACATTCACGGCCACCAAGGTCGGCCCGAAGGAACTGCGCTCGGTGAAGCGCGGGCGCGGGAACACCGCAAAGGTGAAGCTCCGCACCGCCAAGTTCGTCAACGTGCTCACAAAGGAAGGCATGAAGAAAGTGACGCTGCGCACAGTGCTCGAGACTCCCGACAACCGCCACTACGCGCGCCAGAACATCCTCACGCGCGGCGCTGTCGTGGACACCGAAATCGGGAAGGTGAAAATCACCAACCGCGTCGGGCAGGACGGGGTAGTCAACGGCAAGCTGCTTTAATTGCCGTTGGCTATAAGTTGCGCAAGAGCGCAACTGTGTCGTGAACGGCAAGCTGCTGTAGTTTCTTCTTCTGTTTTTTTCTGTTATTTTTATTTTTGTATTTGTAAATTTGATAACCACCGCCTGCGAGCCAGTTGTCTGATACATTTTCGGTGCGCCGAAAATGTACATTTACAAATGCGGACAAATTTCTCTGGAATTTTGTCCTTTGTGCGAAAAGATATATTTCAATCTACTGTTTTCAGGGGCACCATATCTTTTTAAACACTTTGTGGCAGAAAATATAAAAGGGAGGTTGAAAAAAATGTTTCTTTTTTACGTTGGCATAGAGCACGAATCCGATACTTTTGGGCAGAAACTTGTCAATAGCGCCATCTACGCTTCTTCTGATAAAATGAAGGCGTGGCAGGCAAAATTCGAAGAAGGTGCGTTGGTCAAATGCGAGGAATTCGCAGGCAGGCTGGGATCGCTCAATATGGCAGTGGCCATCAGGGATACTGTTAGTTTGCGGCAATTCATCATGGACGGGGTTGCCGGCCTCAAGGAATACGAGGTGCTCCGGCACGACGTGCCCAACCACAAAAAGCGATCCGATGCCGCGTTGTACTCGACTGCACTTTCGCTCATGGCGATATTCAAATGCTACGAAAAAAATTGGGGCGAACCATTGCGCCATGCGCTTAAAGACGAGCAAGTCTCTTTCCCAGAACTGCGTGACTGCATTTCATCGTGGCTTAGAAACACGGACAGCATCCAGCTGAACGCAGCCGTGAAGGAGAGGAATCCCGGCTTGGTGGTTGACCTTTTGGCATATTATTCGAATTTGAATAATCCGGCTGACCAGCTGGTTGTCTATTCCATTATCAAACAATGCTCTGAAAACAGCTGGCGCGAACCGCTGAGCAAATATCTTGAGAAAGATGCTAAAACCTACCCATATTTTAGAGAGGACGTCAAGCGCACCCTGGACAAGATGGGGCCTGCAACTGACAAGGATATGGAATCAATGATGAGCAAAATAAAGAAAAAATGTCAGCCTGCTCCTGTTGATGCCAAAAAAACAATGGGCTGCAAACTCAAGCACTGATGCTGGCGCAAACAATCTTCATTTCCTACAGCGCCAGCAATATCGACGGCACGATGATGAGCCCCATCACGTGCGTCCTTCTCACGCCTAGCAATGGGGGCAGCAGGCCGACTGCCGTTGCAGTGGCAAACAGCAGCAATCCCTCCCCTCCCGAAATTATCGCAACCGCGCACACGAGGTAGGCGAGCACCGCGAGATTCAGCGCGCGCGTGTCAAGCGAGGAAATCGCCGAGGCGTGGCGGGACAGCCGCATGAGGAGGAAAGCGCTTATGCCCATTGAAAGGAGGAGCACCCCCAAAAGCGCGGGCAAGTCCCCCGCGCCCACGGGCTTCACCTCGTTTATTATCGCCAGCGCGCCCTCGCGCGCCTTCCCGATGGAAAGCAGGGAGGAAAAGGCAAACACCGCGTGCGCCGCGGCAATGGACGAGACCAGCGCGAGGAATTTCCTCGCGTCGTCGGTTGCAAATACCGCGGAGGCGAACACCGCAATCTGCGCAGGCGCAGCAAGGCCGGGAAGCAAATCCGAAAGCATCCCGAAGAGCACGCCTGCCGCGACGTATGGCAGAAAATCCAGTTCCGTCCTCCCGCTTTTCTGCGCAGGCAGGCGAGTGCGGCTGGTGAATGAAAGCAGGATGCCGCTTCCCGCAAACAGGCCCGAGAACGCAGGAAAGAGCGGGTCGTTTATGGCGCCTTGCAGCGTGGCAACGCCAAGCGCGCCGGAAAGCAGGAAAACAAACGCGGCAATCGTGATTTTCCTCCATTCCCTCTCGGACTGCAGCAGGAACAGCGAAGCAACGACCAGCACAAGCGCCATCTGGGGCTCGATTACCGCATAGGCTGCGGGCAGCACCGCGAGCGAAACCGGGATTAGAAGCACGGACGCGCCTGCCGCTGCAAGCGTGGAAAATGCACACACCGTTATCGCCTCGCGCCCCCTCCCTGCAAGCGCAAGGCGGTGCCCCGGCAGCACGGAAGCCACCACCGTGTCGTCTGGAATTGACAGGAATATCGAGGGCAGGAACTGGAAAAGCAGATGCGCGCCCACCACCGCCACCACTGCCAGCGAAAGCGCCTCTGGCGGGATGGGCAGCGTGGCAAGCATTGATGCCACGGTGTTCGAGTGGATGCCCGGCAGCAGGCCTGAGAAAATGCCGAGAAGAAGCCCGAATGCAACGGCAATCATCGCAAGCACAAAACCATCCGTTTGAATTGCGAATATTTTTTTATTTCATCCAAATGCTTTCCGCCTCGAAATATCTGGCCCCCCTGTATTCCTTCACCCTGCCGAGCACGCGCAATTCATTTCCGTCCTCCACCAGCTGCGCGGAAACAATCCCGCCCTTTTTCATGCTTATGCAAAGCCCGCGCTGGCAGAGGTAGAACTTGTCGGCGGTGATGTTCTGCGCAACGCCCGTTATGCTGAGGTAGGAATTCGCCTGGGCGACAAGCGCCTCGGCAACGCTTGCCTCGCGCGGGGTCTCAGACAGGAAGAAAAGCAGGGCTATCCCTGCCACTGCGAACACTGCGGCGGCAAGTGCGACCTTTCGCTCATCCATCTCCATAGTGCAAACACTTTAAAATCAAGAGAATATAATCCTTGCATGTCCCTCCTGATAAAGAACGCAACGCTCCTTTCCGGCAGGAAGTCCGACATCTTAGTTGATGGCAGTTGCATCTCCAAAATGGCGCCCTCAATAACTGCGCGCGCGGATGAGAAAATCGATGCAACCGGCAAAATCGCGCTTCCTGGCATGATAAACACGCACACGCATGCGGCGATGACCCTGTTCCGCGGAGTGGGCGAGGACGCGGAGCTCCCGAAATGGCTTGCGGCTGTGCGCGCAGCCGAGGTGAAGGTAACCCCTTCGCAAATCCGCGCGGGAAGCTGTCTTGCCGCAGTTGAGATGATAAAAAGCGGCACCACATGCTTCAACGACATGTATTTCCACATGGATGAAGTCGCGTCCGCCGTCCAGGAAAGCGGCATGCGCGCAGTGCTCGGATATTCCATGGTGGACATCGGGCAGGGCGGGTTTGACGAAAAGAAAAGGAAGAGCGAGCTAGCGATTTGCGAGCAATTCATAAAAGGCTGGCAGGGCAAGGCGGGCGGGCGCATCACAACGTCAGTGCCGCCGCACTCCATTTACCTGTGCTCGCGCGAGCTTCTAAAAGCAAGCGGGGCGCTTAGCGAAAAACACGGCGTGCCCCTGCACATCCACCTTTCCGAGACGCGCAAGGAAGTTTTCGACTGCCTGTCAGCGCACAAGCTCCGCCCAGCGCCGTATCTTGATTCGCTCGGCATCCTTTCGCAGCGCACGGTTGCCGCGCACTGCGTCTGGCTCACAAAGGAGGAGGTGAGGCTTCTTGCCTCGCGCGGCGTGTCCGCCGCGCTCTGCCCCGTTTCCAACATGAAGCTCGCCGGCGGCGCAGTGGCGCCCTTGCCAGAAATGCAGGGGGCGAAGATGAACGTTTCGCTGGGCACGGACGGGAGCGCGAGCAACGATTCGCTTTCCATGTTCGAGACCATGAAGTTCCTGGCGCTTTTGGTGAAGCACTCGCGCTGGGACGCAACGGCTGCAACCGCGCCGCAGATGCTCTCAGCCGCAACCGAAGGCGGCGCAGCCGCGCTTGGCATAAACGCGGGCGCGCTAGCAGAAGGAAAGCTTGCGGACATCATACTGGTTGATGCGCGCGCGGCAAACATGGCACCAATGCACAACATCGCCGCAAATCTCGTCTACTCCTCGCACGCTGGCAACATAACTGACAGCATCATCAACGGGGAAGTGGTGATGCGCGAGCGGAAAATCCTCACGCTTGACGAGGAAAAAGCCGTGGAGCGCGCGCAGAATGAGGCGGAAAGGCTGGCTGGTTAATTCTTCTTACGTTTTTTCGCCATCGCCGGTCTTTGCATCGCCCGTGCCATCCTCGTGTGCCTCAGCGGTATCCCTGCGCCGAACTTCGCCACCACTTTCGTGGCAAGATAGCAGCCTATCTTCGCGGAAGAGAGCGGCGTGTAGCCGCGCGAAATCCCGTAAAGCGTTCCCGCGCAATAGGCATCGCCCGCGCCGGTGGTGTCAATCACGCGCGCGGGAAGCGCCGGGATTGCGTGCGCGCTGCCGTTCAAGAAAAGGAGCGAGCCGTGCTTCCCTTTTTTCAGGTAAACGGGCATTTGCGGGTTTAAGCGCGCGAGTTTTTTCTCGGCATCCGCGCCGCCAAGCAGCGCCTTGGCCTCGTCTTCATTGAGGAAAAGCGCGCTCGCATACCTCTTGGCAAGGAAAAGCAGCATGACGCGGTTCTTTTCCACCATGGGCGGGCTTTCAAGCGCAATCGCGATTTTCTTGCCCGCCTTCCGGAACGTTTCCATGCATGCGCGGCACGCGCGCGACGCAGGATTGTCCCCGCAGAGCGTGATTGAGGAAACGTAGAGCATGCGCGCGTTTTTTGCGGCAATGCCGTTCGCATCGTCGTATTCCGTGGAAACCCCCAAGTCGGCGCAAAAAGTCCTCTGCCTGTCCGGGGTCACAAGTGCGAGTATTTTCCCTGTCGAGCCGCGCTTTTCCTGGAGGAAATTGCCGATGCCGCACTCGGACAGGTTCGCGGCAAATTCCGCGCCTGCCCTGTCGTCGCCCACCGTGCCTGCAAAGCCGCAAAAGCCGCCAAGCGCGGCAAACCCCTCGCAGACATTCCTTGCGTTGTCGCCGGGGTAGCGGTAGCTTATTTTCCTGCCAAGCTTCCTCTCAATCGCGGCAAGCTCAGATGCGGAAAAGAAATTCGTCGCGCCTTTCGTGACGCCAAGCGCGGAAAGCTCGCGGCTGCCCACGCGCGCGAACGAGTCAATGACCGGGGTGCCTATGGCAAAAAGGTCCATAAGCCCCCTTTTGCGCGCTAGGTAAATATCCCTTCCGCTACCATCACAGTTTTAAACTCTTTTTGGCACATTACATGGGTGTGTTTATGGGAACTGAATCTCACGTGAAGCTGCCCCCGAAGGGCATGTCGACCAATAGCCTGCTCATGATTGTCAAAAAGCAGTCCGCTCCAAAATCATTCGACAATCTCATGCTTGATGTTGACAGGCTGAACCAAACGAGGAACGAATCGCCCCAAGCAAAAAAGGCGGACTTGCTGGCAAACGCAATCACTGATGCGCTGAAAATCCTTTCATATCCTTATGGCTCGCAGCCCGAGCACAAGAGAAAAGCAATGGAACTTCTTTCAAGCGCGCTTGCCAGCGCGGATGGAATCAGCGCGGCTCCCCAGGCTGGCGGGTTTGGCAAGGCGGAGTACGCCAAGACGCTGTCCAATGTGCTTGATGCGCTTCAAAACGATGACCAGCTGCTTGCGGTGGACGTTGTTTGCGACGCGATTTCACTGCTTGAGAAACAAAAGGCAAAATCCGGCGCATCGCAAGCGGGCGCCTCCGAATAAATGCCGCGCCCGCACAAGGCTTCTTCTATCTGCGCAAACTGCGCGCGCCATCGCAAAAAAACGCGCGCCTGCCCTGCCTATCTCCCTCGTTGGCGTGCAGGTACTATTTTAAACAATCACGCCGATTATCTGCCAGTTAGCCGTGCCCGTGGCGCGGCGGGTGTTTCCCATGGCCGATCCCAAGAAGCGAATGCCTGAAAAGGAAGGCGTGCTCGACTCATACGTATTTGACAACGAGGGCATACAGGTGCTCGCAAAGATATTCACCAAGGGCGGGGAATACGTGCCGCAGTACGAGGTGAACGTGCGCGAGCTGTCCGAGGGCACGCGCCTGGTGCTCAACACCCTCAAGGGCGAGCTTATCACCACGGTGAAGCTCGACATCACCGACATCATAGACCCGAAAAAGAGCGACGAGGTGAGGGTCAAGTTCGAGTCGCGCGCGAATTTCCTGCTTTCCAAGCACTTCCCCACGCTTTCCGAGGCCGACAAGAAAGTGCTCACCGCCTACCTTCTCCAGAACAGCCTGGGATTGGGCGACCTGGAGCCTCTCATGCACGACAATGCGCTTGAAGAGGTGGCGATAAATTCCTCTACCGAGCCCGTGTGGGTGTACCACAAAAAATACGGCTGGTGCAAGACGAACGTGCACCTCAAGAGCGAGGAATCCATCTACGACATCTCGGCGATGATTGGAAGGAGGATTGGCAAGCAGATAAACACCCTGAACCCGGTGATGGACGCCCATCTTTCTACAGGCGACCGTGTGAACGCCACCATGTTCCCGGTCTCCAGTTTCGGCAACACGATTACCATCAGGAAATTCTCCCGGAATCCCTGGACAGTTCCCTACCTCATCGAGCTAAACTGCATCTCCCCGCAGGTGGCGGGCCTCATCTGGCTCTGCATGCAAAACGAGCTGTCCCTGCTGGTCGCCGGAGGCACGGGCTCGGGAAAAACATCCTTCCTGAATGCCATATCCTGCCTCATCCCCGCCAACCAGCGCATCATTTCCATTGAAGACACGCGCGAACTTACGCTCCCCGGCTTCCTGCAATGGGTGCCCATGGTGACGCGCGAGCCGAACGCGGAAGGCAAGGGCGAGATAACCATGCTCGACCTGCTGGTGAACTCGCTGCGCCAGAGGCCCGACAGGATAATCGTCGGCGAAGTGAGGAAGCAGCGCGAGGCCGAGATACTTTTCGAGGCAATGCACACCGGGCACTCCGTCTATGCGACGCTGCACGCGGACAACGCGGCAGAGGCGGTGACAAGGCTTACCACGCCCCCGATTTCAATGCCGAGGGAATCCCTCTCCGCGCTTGCGGGCGTGGTGGTGCAGTTCCGCCACAGGCGCCTGAACATCCGCCGCACCCTTGAATTCGCAGAGGTGCAGAAGGGCGGCGACATCAACTCGCTTTACCGCTGGGACGTGAAGACGGACAAGATTGCCGAGGTCGGGAAAATGGTCTCCCTCGCGGCAACGCTTTCCCTCTACTCTGGCCTCACGCAGCGCGAGATAGACCAGGACGTGTCGGACAAGGCGAAGATTTTCTCCTGGATGGTGAAGAAGGGCTACAAGAGCGTGAACACCGTCGGGGCGCTGGTGTCGCAGTATTACATGAACCCCGACGCGGTGTTGGCGCTTGCCACAAAGAACGCTGACTGGAACGGGCCCGAGTGAGCATCAGGCGAGCTCGCTTTGGCGACTGGCGCATCCATGGCGATGCGCGCGGCACGCCGCAAGGCTTGCAGGGCAACCTGGCTGATACAATGGGCGCAAAAACCGATTTATTCCCCACATTTTCCGAGCTTTGCGCCACCGCCCGCGAGGTGGAGAAAAAGCCGCTTTCCATCCCTCCCCGCCAAATTGACGGCAAGCTGGTGCTTGACGAGAACTTCGGGATTTTCCCGCGCGAGTTCGAGGATTACACCTACAGCTTCCTGCTTTTCGAGGCGCAGAAAATCGAGCGCAGGCGCACCACGGACGCAATCATTTCCTCTTCCGCCAGGCCCGACTCCGCCTCAAGCGCGCGCCACTTCACTCCCGAGCAGCAGATGGAAAGCGACCTTCGCACGTTTGTCCTGGCACAGGAGCAGCCCTCATTTGATGACGAAGAGGGCAGGCTCCTCAGGTCGCTCCGGGAAAGGAAGGCGCCCGCGGCATCCCGGCCAAGCGAGGCGGAAGAGTACGAAAAGGAAAATCAGGCGCCGCGCGTTTCCGAAGATGAAGGCGGCGCGCCTGCCCCTGACGGCGAGGACGCGCCCCTGCCTGAAAAGGAGGCGCCGCTTTTGCCTAGGCAGCAAAGCGCAGATGCCCCGCAGTTGCCCCAGGCGAGGCCACGGGTGCTGCCGCCCAAGCTGCCCATGGGCGCAGGGCAGACAAAAGCCGCCGCGCCCATCGCTGCGCCGCAGGCCCCATCGGCAAGGCCGCCCACGCATCTCGTGCGGCAAGCCGGCGCCGCAAGGGCATCCGAGCAGGACGCTTCCCAGCCTTATGAGCCAATCCGGCAGCAACCATCTTCATTGGGCGCGCCCGAGCAGCCTTCCGTTTCCGAAGGCGGAAAAAAGCCGCCGGCGGGAATCACATCCTACTCCAAGCTTTCCCCGCGCCTGCAATCGCTCATAGAGGCGAAGCTGCGCCGCGAGGAGGAAAAGGCGAAGAAATCGCGCGAGGACTCGGACATCTTCAAGACCCCGCCGCCAGCGCCGGACGAGGAGCCTGCGGAAGCCGAATCAGGGCAGGGGCAGGAAGATGCGGATGCGCCCAATGCATGGAATGTTCATGATGAGGAAACTGACGCCGAAGGCGCGGAGGGCGTGCCGGACGCGCGCGCCAGGGGAAAGAAAGTTCCGCTGCCCGCGCCCGCCGCCGATGGCGATGGCGGGGAAATAATGCCTGAATTCTCCCCTGATGCGGAAGAAGAGGCTGGCGCGCGCGAGCCTGATGCGAAAAGCCAGCGCAAGCCGCCGCTCCGCAGGATGCAGGGCGAATCATCCCCGGCGCAGGATGAAGGGCGGCTTTCGCAGCAAGATGAAGAAGAGGCGCCTGCGCCGGACGAAAAGGAACAGGCTCCCCTGGAAGAAGAGGAAGAAAGGGAGGCGCCTGAGCCTGAAGAGGAAGCGCAGCCGCAATCCGCGCGCGGCGAAGAAGAGCCGCAGCCCGGGCGCAGCGAAAAGGAGGAAACAATCTTCCCGGAGCCGGAGCAAGCCCATGCCCGCGCAGGGCCAATCACGATAAAGCCGCTATTCCCCGATGCCGCTTCCGGGCCTTCACAGGAAAGGCAGGCGGCATCCAAGGCGGATGACTCGGACAGGATGCGCCGCATCCAGCGGATAATCGAGGATTTGTCGCCGGACAAGGTGCGCGCGCAGCCAAAGCGGGATGACATTTCATTTGAGAAGGATGAAAAAACCCACGATGGCGGAAAAGCCGAGGAAGACGGGATGGCAAAAGAGCCGCAAGAGGAAATGCCGTCTCCCGCACCGGCGCAGCAAAAGGGCGTCCCCGGCAGAAAATCCAAGGCGCTGCCATTGCCAAAATCCGCTGGCGCGAAGAAGAGAAAAGCTGTGCCTGCGCAGGAAAAAGAAGCGCCCAAAGGAAAGCAAAGGGCAACACCTGCCAAAAAACTGCCGAGCAAAGCCAAAGCGCAGGCAGAAGAACTGCCAGAAGAAGAGGCAACCGAAGCTCCCGGAACAAGAAAAATAGTTCCCGCCCTCCCTGCGCGCGAGGAGGAAAGCGAACAGGCAGAAACGCAGGAGGATGAAATTCCCGCTCCGAAAAAGCTTGCTCCCCGCCTGCCTGTGCGCGAAGAGGCGGAGGAGGGATGGCAAGCGCCGCAAAGGCAGCCGCGCAAGCTGGTGCCAAGGATTCCTGCGCGCGAGGAGGAAAGCGGCGAGGAAACGGAAGAGGCGCCTGCCGCGCCGGCCAGGAAAAAACTAATTCCCCGCCTGCCTTCACGCGAAGAGGCGGAAACTGATGTGGAAACGGAAGACGAAGCGCCTGCCGCGCAGGTTTCCCCCCTGCGGCGAAGGGTGCTGCCGGGCATGGGGCGCACCGCGCCTTCCACCCCTCAAACTTACGTGCCTCCTGCGCGGGAAAGGAAACCAGCCTTGCAGCCGGTTGCCGAGCCTGCGCAGCCAGCGGGCGAGCCTGAAGAAGCTGAAACAAATGAAGCTGAAACAGAAGAAGCGCCGGCGGCAGGGGAGGAAGGGGCTTCGCCCCGCCTTGCGCCGCTCAAGCCCAGGAAGCTGGTTTCAGACGAAGCCATGCCTGACTCGGAAAAAACCCCGGAGCAGGTTTTGCAGGAGAAGAAGATGGAGAAGATGGCCGAGCAGCTTGCAAGGCTCGAGGCCGGCAAGGTGAAGGAAGTGGCTGGCACGGCTGCATTGCCTGCGGAGGAAGAGGACGTCCCGCTCCCTGACGATGACGGGGGCGTGCCCAAGCCCGAGCAATACGAGCAGGCAAAGGAAAGCCTGCGCAAGGAGCTTGAGCACGAGGAGACCGCGCGCAAGGTGAAGCAGGAGGACGAGGCCATAGTCGAGCAGTACGCAAAGGACCGCCTGGTGTGGCTTTACGAGATATACAAGATGGGCGGCATGGGCAGGGAGGATTTCCTGCAAAAGGCATCCGAGAAATATTCCGAGGCGCAAAACGCAGGCGCAGCCCCGGCTGCGGCGGCTGGCGATGGCGCGCCGCCAAACCCGGCGCTTGCGGCGCTTGGGAAGGAAATTGAAAAGAAGGACAAAAAGTAGAAGGGCAAAAAGTGGCTGTGCGCCAACAGGTGCATTTTAATAAATTGCACCGGAATTAATGTCAAGCGAGGGAAACGGATGGAACAAAACGACAAGAACGCAAAACTGGCGCCGCGCTCCCCTCACCCGCTGGTGGCCCAGCCCCTGCGCGAAACCGAAGGCGCCCAGGACCCGTCAAGCTTCCGCCTGTTCTTCAAGTCAATTTCGCTGCGGTTCCCCCTCCTCAAGCGCCAGCTCGTCCAGGCGCAGATGAACTACACCCCTGCGGGCTTTGTCCGCTACGCGCTTTTCGGGGCGGTCTACATCACCGCGGTGCTGCTCCTGCTTTCATGGCTGCTGCTCCGCTCCACCGACATCTCCCTGCTGTTCCTCGCCGTGCTTGCGCCAATGCTCTACATCGCCATGTTCCTGTACCTCATGCAGTTCCCGGTGGTGGAGGCAAGGCAGCGCGCGAAAAGGATAGACCAGGAGCTTGTCTTTGCGGGCAGGCACATGCTGATAGAATTGCAGTCGGGCGTGCCGCTTTTCGACGCCATGCTCGGCATAAGCCGCGACTACGGGCCGGTGTCCGAGGAGTTCAACAAGATAGTTGAGAAAGTCACGCTCGGCGTGCCGCTGGGGGCCGCGCTCCACGAGGTCGCGGAGAACAACCCGTCCCCATACTTCAACCGCCTCGTGCTCCAGCTTGCAAACTCGCTGGCGTCGGGCGCGGATGTCGCAGTCACGCTCGAATCGTCCCTCGACCAGATATCCAAGGAGCAGGTGCTTGAGCTCAAGGCATACGGGCAGAAGCTCAATCCGCTCGTGATGTTCTTCATGATTTTCGGCATAATCATGCCCTCGCTGGGCGTCGCATTCATGATAATGCTGGTGTCCTTCATCGGCGGCACGGGCATATCGTTCGGGCCGACCGCGCTTTTCGGGATACTTGCCTGCATAGGCATCATCCAGTTCATTTTCCTGTCGGTGGTAGAATCGTCCAGGCCGAAGTTCGACATAGTTTGACGGTGCGCTTATGGCATTGAGATTATACGAGATGGTGGGGCGGGTTTTCAGCCGCTCGCAGACGCGCCAGCTCGGGCATTTGCTCGAGGCGTCCGGCATGGACTTTGTCCCCGAGGCGTTTGCGGGCTTCCTGGTGATACTCTGCACGCTCACCTCCATCCTCACATACCTCCTTTTTGTCGGGGTTGCGCCGCTGCGGGGCGTGCTTTTCAAGTTCGCGCTCATGCTGTCCACCAGCCTCACCATGTCCTCCCCCTACCTCCTGACGCTTTTTGCCGCGCTCTTTTCCGTCCTGCTTGCGAGCGGAATCATATGCCTTGTCGCATACGTGTCGCTCCTCCTCATGGCGGACGAGCGCAGGCGCAGGGTGGAAGACGTGCTTCCCGAGTTCCTGTCTCTTTCGGCCTCGAACGTGCGCGCGGGGATGACCATTGACCAGGCGATGTGGTATGCGGCAAAGCCGGAGTTCGGCATATTGTCCGACGAGGTGGCGACTGTCGCGAAAAAGGCGTTCGGCGGCGTCCCCTTCAACACCGCCATAGACCATCTCACCGAGCGCTTCAATTCCAAGGCGATAAGGCGGACCGTCGCGCTCATAAAGCAGGGCATCGCATCGGGCGGAAAGCTTGCGGACATACTTGAGCGGACCGCGGAGGACACGCGCCAGATGGCGTCGCTTAGGAAGGAGATTTCCACCTCGCTCATAATGTACGTGATATTCATAGTGTTCGCAGGCGCAGTCGGCACGCCGTTCCTTTTCGCAATCTCGGGCAAGCTCGTGGGCATGATTGAGAGCATCTTTGCCGCGCAGCAGTTCTCGGACATCTCGACTTCCGCCTACTCCAGCTCGCTCATCGTCCCGCAGAAGCCGCTCATCACATCGTCCGAGTTCTACATCTTCACCATTCTCTGCTGCATCGTGACCGCGGTCTTCTCCTCGCTCATAATCGGGGTGATTTCCAAGGGGAGCAAGAAGGACGGCATGACTTACCTTCCCGTGCTGCTGATAGGGTCGCTCCTGATACTTTTCCTGATGGGCTTTTTGCTCGACACCGTACTGGCAAATATATATATTTAACGTGAAAATAGGCAATAGGTGGTTTGATGATTGGTAAAAGAACCGGGCAGGCAGCCATGGAATACTTAATGACTTATGGCTGGGCGCTTCTTGTCATCGTCGTGGTTATCGCAATCCTACTCGTCATGAACCCATTCTCAGCCCCGCAGTCCTGCAAGTTTGACTCGGTGGGCTTTGTCTGCGACGCTCCCGCAATCGGGACGGACGGCTACCTCTTCATGAAGCTCACGAACGGGAACAACAACGCAATCAACCTCTTTGGGGTGAAATGCACACAGGCAAAGACAAACGCTGCGCCAGACTTTACGGCGCCAACTGACCCGCTCAAGATGGTGCAGAGGCAGGACTACTACCAAATCAACTCCACTAACAAGGTTCAATGCACCGACGCAAACGGCAATAAGCTGACAAGCATCGCGTCCGGCACCGATTTCTCCGGCAAGATTTGGGTGTACTACAGGAACACCGAGGACGGGAGCGACTACCCGATGCGCACTGCGAGCGCAACCATCGTGACAAAGGTGGTGGGCACGAGTTCCACTGTAACGCCGCCAAACAACGACGTGTAAGCCTGAGTTCCCTTTTTTCTTTTTCTGTTTTTTCTTCCCCCTTAGCGCAAAGCCTGCGCGCACTCTTCCAATACAAACCATTATAAACCACATCTAGCATATTAAGCATATTAGATGCGCATCAGGGATTCTCTATGAAATTCAAAACCGCAGCAGCCGTTGCCATAGCCGCAGTGGGGATGTCCCTTTTCGGAGGGCATGCCATGCCCGGCAACGCCGCGCCGTTTCAGGCAACCCGCATCTGTGCACCTTCCGGGAAAGCATATTCTCCCGGGCCATTTTCTGCAATGGCAATGCCTGACACCATAATAAAAGAAGTCAAGGGCGCGCAGCCTGGCAATCTCGCTTCAGCCCTTTCGGCCCTCAGGAACGCTCCCCAGAACGACACCCTCTGCGGCGAAGTGGCAAGCATCTACTACGGGCTTTCCCAGTTCGGCAAGGCTGGAAAATACTACGGAAAGGCGGCTGCCATTGCGCCCAGCCAGCCAATGTGGCAATATGCCCTCGGCGATGTCGCATTCACGCAGTCCAAGCATTCCGACGCCATCGTGCACTATGAAAAGGCAATCTCCCTCGCAGGCAGCGAGGCTGCAGGCTCCTATGCGGGCATTTTCTTCAGGCTGGGGCTTTGCTATTCGGAACTCGGCACAAGGCTTTCCGACAGGAAGATGATGGAAAAAGGCGTGGACGCGCTCTCAAGGTCCATACAGCTCGGCTATTCCGTCGTGGACTGCCTGTCAGTGCGCATCGGGCTGTACTCGCTGCTTGGCAACGCCGCTGCCGCTCAGAAGGATTATGAAACCCTCGCAGGCATGCTGCAAGGCGAAGAATGACGTTGCGCGCCTACTGGGCCTGGAGCTTCGGGCCGGTCATTTTCTTCTTCTCCAGAGTGATTGCGTTGTTAGTGGCCTCTTGCAGGATTTTCGCCGTCTCCGTGCCTGGCATGGTCATTTTTGCCACGTTGTTCAGCTTGACCATCTCCGGTGGGGGAAGAATGTGTGGCTGGGTGTCAATCCCAAGGGGCCTGCGCTCACCTGAGAATTCCTTTTCCGATGGTACAGTAATTTCCCGTCCCTTGAAGCTGGCCAGGTAATTCTCCGACTCGGTGCTCTTTCCGCCATGCCTCTGCGCGGCGTCTATGGCGTTCAAGGCAGTCCCAACTTTCTCCGCCTCCTCGGCAGTGAGGGGGACAACATTTATCTTGGTGTTATCTATGACCCCGTCCCGGCTTCCAACGCAGTACAATGCAACGTATTCTTCCTTTCCTGGCGCCAAAGAACCACCTGTGTTTTCTCTACTTACAAACCCTTTTAAACCCTCAGCCTTCCAATAGGGGACGTACACATACACAAAAAAGGAGACGACGGCTTTTTGTCTTCTTAGGAACCATAATGCGAATATTGAGGTGAAACTTATGTACCCACCCGCACAGCAGGCATATGACCGCGCAATCACGGTCTTCTCCCCTGACGGCAGGCTATTCCAGGTGGAATACGCCAAGGAGGCGGTGAAGCGCGGCGCAACCGCAATCGGCATGGTCTTCGAAGGGGGCGTGCTTCTTGTCGCATACAAGAACGCCAACTCCAAGCTTCTCGTTCCCGAATCCATGAAAAAGGTTTTCGAAATCGACAAGCACATCGCCGCGACGGCGTCGGGCCTCATCGCGGACGCGCGGCGGCTCGTGGACCTTGCGCGCACGGAATCCCAGCGCCACAAGCTGGCATACTCCGAGCCCGCATCCGTCGAGATGATTTCAAAGGAGCTTTGCGACCTCATGCAGGTGTACACCCAGTATGGGGGAATCCGCCCCTTCGGCGTGTCGCTGCTCGTTGCCGGCGTGGACGACAAGCCGCGCCTGTTCGAGGCAGAGCCCTCGGGCGCACTGACCGGCTACCTTGCCGACGCAGTGGGCTCGGGCAAGAAGGAGGTCGAGGAATTCTTCGAGAAGGAGTACAAGCCCGGCATGAGCCAGGACGAGGCAATCGCCCTTGCCATGAAGGCGCTCAAAAAGTCCGCCGACCTCAAGGTGACGCCGGACACGGTTGAAATCGCGGTGGCCACCATGAAGAGCAAGGAGTTCACCATCCTCTCCCCCAAGGAGATAGAGAAGTACATCAAGTAAATCAAATGGAAGCAAATAGAAGATGGAACAATGGCAACCCTTGACAACTCCATAACTGCGCACATGGAAATAGGCGGCGAGCGCTTCGAGGTCATGGTTGACCCGGACCTTGCGCTTGCGTTCCGCCTTGGGCAGAAAAAGGAGCTCAACAACGTGCTCACAGTGGAGGAGGTTTTCAAGAACTTCCGGAAGGGCGAGCGGCACACCTCGGGCGCGCTGCAGAAGGCGTTTGGCACCACGGACGTGTTCGCCATCGCCGAGCGCATCGTGAAGAACGGGGAACTGGCGCTCACAACCGACCAGAAGCGGAAAATGCTCGAGGAGAAACGGAAGCAGATTGTCGCAATCCTCATGCGCGAGTGCATTGACCCGAGGACAGGGGCGCCGCACACGCAGCTCCGCCTGGAGCAGTCCATGGACGCCGCGCGCGTGCACATAGACGGCTTCCGCGACGCGGCCTCGCAAATCGAGGAAGTGATGAAGGCGCTGCGCCCCATCATCCCGCTGAAAGTGGAGCGCGTGCGCGTTGCGGTGAAGGTGCCGCCAGAGCATGCGCAGCGGGTGTACGGCACGCTGAAAGGGTACGGGATAAAGAAGGAGGAATGGGCGCGCGACGGGAGCCTCATCGTCGTCCTGGAGATGTCAGCCGGGATGCAGGGGGAGTTCTACGACAAGATAAACCGCGCAACCGCGGGCGCCGCGGAAACGAAGCTGATGAAGTAAGTTTCATTCATGGTGATATGATGGACAAAAGCAGGATAGTGATGCCGGGCGAAATGGTCGCCGACAGGCCCGAGCGGATAAGCTACGCCTATGTGGACAAGGGGAAGACCTATTCCACTGTGGTGGGGCTTTTTTCCGAGGGCAAGCTCGTGCCTCTTGAAGGCCCGTACGAGCCGCTTCCGGACGACTTCATAGTAGGGATAGTCTCCGAAGTGCGCTTCTCGGGCTACAGCGTGGACACGAACTCCGCCTACGCCGCCTTCCTTTCCTCCCGCGAAATCCGCGAGAGGTACGAGATGGGCGACGCGATATTCGCGAGGATAACGAAGACGGACGAGACGCGCAGCATCGAGCTCGGGGACGCGAAGAAGCTCCCCGAAGGAAGGCTGGTGCGCGTGTCTGCCGTGAAAATCCCGCGCATAATCGGCAAGAAGAATTCCATGGTGGACATGATCCGCGCAAACACCGGCTGCGAGGTAATCGCGGGCAGGAACGGATACGTCTGGATAGCCGGCAAGGGCGACTCCAACCTCGCCGAGAAGGCGATACGCATGATTGAGGCGCAGGCGCACACGCACGGGCTTACCGACCGCGTGGCAGCATACCTGAAGTCCCAGAAGAAAGCTTAGGCATATTCAAACGGTGATAAAATGGGAAACCCAGCAGAAAAGCCGGCGCTCTTTGCGAACGGCAGGCGCGTTGACGGGCGTGGCGTGGAAGACGTCCGCCCCCTGAAGATTGTCGCGCGCGTGCTCAACGACGCCGAAGGCTCCGCATACATAGAATGGGGCAAGAACAGGATACTCGCAGGCGTTTACGGGCCGCGCGAATGCATCCCGCGCCACGACCAGTCGCTTTACCGCGCAGTCGTGAAATGCCGCTACAACATGGCGCCATTCTCCGGCGCCGAGGAGCACGGCAGGAGCGGGCCGAACAGGCGCAGCAAGGAAATCTCGAAAGTGATAAAGGAGGCGTTCGAGAACGTGATAATCTCCGAGAACTTCCCGAAGACGGAAATCTCCATCTTCGTCGAGGTCCTCCAGTCCGACGGCGGAACGCGCTGCGCGGCTGTCACCGCGGCTGCGGTGGCGCTTGCGGACGCGGGCATCCCGATGAAGGACCTGATAAGCGCGGTGGCGGTGTGCAAGATTGACGGCACGATGGCAGTGGACCCCGGCAAGGAGGAGGACAACTTCGGCGAATCAGACATGCCGATTGCATTCTCCCCCCGCACGGGCGAGGTGCTGCTTTTCCAGATGGACGGCAACCTGTCCCGCGAGGAGCTTTCGCGCGGGCTTGAGCTTGCAAGGAACGCAGCGGCAAAAATCCGCGAGGTCCAGGTGGAAGCGATCAAGAAAGTTTACGACGAGCCGAAGGAGGACAGGTTCCTCCTCATCGGCTGAAAAGGTGCTATTATGGAATCCATAAACGAAATAAAGCGCGACACGCTTAGCGCACTGATTTCCCAGGGGCAACGCGGCGACGGGCGCGGCATGTTCGACTACAGGGCGATAAACGTCCAGGGCGGCATACTGCAGAACCCGGAAGGCTCGGCGCTCGTGTCCATCGGCAAGAGCCAGGTGATGGCGGGGATAAAGTTCGACGTTGCAAAGCCGTTCCCTGACAGGCCGAAGGAAGGCGTGCTTTCCACGTCGGCAGAGCTGCTGCCCCTCGCATCGCACCTCTTCGAGCTCGGCCCGCCGTCCGACGAGTCAATCGAGCTCGCGCGCGTGGTGGACAGGGGCATCAGGAGCGCGAACATCATAGACCTCGGCTCGTTTTTCATAGACGACGAGAAGGTGCTGGCGGTCTACATTGACCTCTTCATCCTCGACCACGACGGCAACCTCATTGACACCGCGGCGCTCGCGGCGATGGGCGCCCTGCTTTCGGCGCGCATGCCGAAGGTGGAGGAAGGCAAGATAATCCGCGGCGAGTTCACCGGCAAGGTTCCGATAAAGGAAAAGGTCGTTACCTGCACGTTCGGGAAACTCGGCGACAAGGCGTTCCTCGACCCCTCGCTTGACGAGGAGAAGGGGATGGACTGCCGCCTCACGCTTGCCACCACGCCTGACCATCTCTGCGCGGCGCAGAAGGGCGGCTGGGGCGCGGTGAGCGAGAAAGACCTGATGGAGCTATTCGACATTTCGCTTGAAAAGGGCAAGGCGCTCCGCGCATTGCTCGGCGACTAAAACGGTGATGTTGTATGTCAAAAAGAGACGTAAGATCCGGGGCTGAACTCCGAAAGCGCGCAGACAGCATGGACATGCTGAGGCGCACGCTTTTCGTGTGCAGCGCATGCGGCAAGAAGAAGGTGAAGCGCCAGGGCAATTCCCTCTGGGAATGCAAGGGCTGCGGCGCAGTCTTCGCCGGCGGCACGTATTCGCTCTCCACCCCATCGGGGGATGTGGCGGCGCGCCTGATAAAGGAATACAAGACGAGGTAATGGAATGTACGTTTGCCCAAAATGCAAGAAGAGAATCGAGTCGCTCGACACCAAGTCCACGCGCTGCCCGCACTGTGCGCACCGCGTGCTCTACAAGGTGCGCGAGCCGCTTGCGCGCGAAGTCAAGACCGACTAGGCAGCCGGTTGGGTGTCTTTGATGGGGAAGGGAACCGTGTCCGGAAGCGCCGTGCTTGCCCTCACGTTCCCATCCTGCAAGCTCTCGAAAGCCGCCTACGGCGCGCTTGCCGCAGAGGCGGATTTCTCGCACCGCGGAGGCTCGCGCGTAACCCTGTCGGGAAAAAGCGTGCGCGTGGAGATAAAGGCGGACGACCCGGTGTCGCTTCGCGCCTCGCTGAACTCATACCTGCGGCTCATGCGCATTATTAAGGATGTCGAGGAAAACACTGAATGACGGCTGACTGATGGGATGGAGGGATATTTATGGCAGCGGAACTTCGCAATGCAGACGAGCTCCAGAAGAAGCTGATGGAATTCCAGGAACTGCAGCGCCAGCTCCAGATGGTCTCCGGCCAGAAGCAGCAGCTCATCATGCAGACCGAGGAAATAAAGATGGCCGAGGCCGAGCTTTCCAAGTCAGACAAGACGGTTTACCGCTACGTGGGGCCGCTTCTCATCGAAACCAACAAGGCGGACGCCTCCTCGGACCTGAAGGAGAAGCGCGAGCTGTTCGAGATGCGCGTGTCCGTGCTTGAGAAGCAGGAGACGAAGATGCGCCCGAAATACGACGAATTGCGCGCCGACCTTGAGAAGGCATTGAAAGAGGGCAAGCTGCGCTGAACAGGCTCTTTTTGATTTTTTTGTATTGCTGCCCGAAAACCGGCATTACAAACGTTTTTATACTTTTACACACAGATAATCATGCAAGCCTGACAGGTGTGGGGGTATTTTCATGACTAAAATTTTGCCAAACTTTTTCTTAGCCCAGTGGGCTATTCTCACGGCTCAAAGGTCTTCGCTACTCCATAAAAATAAAGCCAACAATGCCAGTGGCAACGGCGCTGCCAAGCCTATCATAAACTCTTCCACGCCCACCCTGACGGAGGGCATATCCACCGCTCCCAGCAAAAAGCTCTCGGAATGCCGCGTGCTCGCGGTTGACGTCATCGCGCTTGACGCGCTCTATGTTCGGGCCTTGCTGCGAAAGACAATGAATATAACGTGCGACGTCGCGCACTCGCCATCGGAAGCCCTGGCAAAAATCAGCGAGGCTGCCAAAAACGGCAAATACGACTTTGTGGTATGCAACCTTGACAAACGCCTGGGCCTGGACGGGCTTGAGCTGGAACAAAAGGCTGGCATAATCTCGCCTGGCACGCAATTCGTTTTCACTTCAGCCTGGGAACCGAAAGATTTCCCTGCCGGAAAGCCGGTGCTGCGGAAGCCATACACTCCGGCGTCCCTCGTCAGCATGCTTGAGCAACGCTGCGAATCCTAGCTTTCCCTGCCAGCATGGGTTTTAAACTTCCCCCCCTTTTCTTTGGCGGGAGAAAATGGCAAAATTTCCAAAGATTTCCTCAAAGCGCATAATCATCACCTTCCACTCCATTGGCGACCTGGACGCAGTGGGCGCGGCAATCGCGCTTTCCCGCTTCCTTGGCAAAAAGGCGGTGATTGCTGCCCCGGACAGGCCCGGCGCTTCCGCGCGCAGGCTCCTTGGCTACACCGGCACGCCATGCCCCCTTTTTTCTGAAATCAAGCGCACGCCATCCGATTTCATAATAGTGCTCGACTCATCCTCGCCGAAAATGCTGCCCCAGCTTGTGGGCATAATCCCGGACCTCACAATTGACCATCACATGCAGTTCGGCAATGAAATAGCCTCGAGAAAAACGATAAACGACCCGTCCGCATCCTCCACGTGCGAAATCCTCCATTCCCTGCTTCGGCCCAAGGACAGGATTTCCTGCCTCGCGCTCCTTCTCGGCATAATCTCCGACTCGGCGAATTTCAAGTCGGCCTCGCCCGCGACCTTCAAGGCGGCATCCGAGCTCCTCTCCCAATCCGGAGTCTCCTATTCCCAGCTCCTCGCGCTCTCCCATGCCCCGGAATCGCTTTCCGAGCGCATCGAGGCGCTGCGCTCCTGCTCTTCGGTGTCGGCGGAGCACATCGGCGGGCACATAATCGCGTTTGCAATGGCCAAGTCGCACGAGGCGCATTTTGCCGACGTCCTGGTCTCATTAGGCGCCGACGTGGCATTCGTGGGATGCGAAGGCGAGGGCAGCCCTTCGCGCGATGGCGCCTCCCTGCCGGATGCCAACTCCGGCGGCAGGATTTCCGCGCGCGCACGCGATTCGCTGAAGGGGCATGTCAGGCTTGACCAGATAATGTCCGAAGTCGGCAAAGTGATTGAAGGCGACGGCGGCGGGCACGAAATGGCCGCGGGCGCGACAGGCAAGCGCGCGCTCGTGCGCGAATCGCTGGCGGTGTGCAAAAAGCTCTGCGAGCAGCAGATGCTGTCTAGCGAGCGCGGGAAAATAAGGGAAATCAAATGGTAATCCATGCTGGCAATCAGATAAAAACGTGGTGATAAAATGGCGTTCGTAATAGTGGTCGGCACTCAGTGGGGCGACGAGGGAAAGGGAAAAGTCGTGGACTGCTACGCAGCGCAGGCCGACATCGTGGTGCGCTTCAACGGCGGCGCGAACGCAGGGCACACCATCGTGTCCGGCGGCAGGAAATTCGCATTCCACCACGTGCCCTCGGGCGTCCTCTACCCGGAAAAAATAAACATCATAGGCAACGGCGTGGTGCTGGAGCCGAAAAAATTCTTCGAGGAACTCTCGCAGCTCGATGCAGTCGGCATCAAGCCCAACATAAGAATATCCCCGCGCGCGCACCTCGTGATGCCATACCACATCGCGCAGGACGGCGCAGAGGAGGGCAAGAAAGGCGCGCTTGCCGCAGGCACCACCAAGCGCGGCATAGGCCCGTGCTACTCGGACAAGGCGGCGCGCTTCGGCATCCGCGTGGGCGAACTTCTGCAGCCCGCACTTTTCAAGGAGAAGCTCCATACCATGCACGCGCTGAAGGTGAAGCTCCTCAAGGAAGTGTATGGCGTGGACTTCAAGCAATCCGAGGGGGAAATCTTCGCCCTTTACAGCGAATACGGGAAGAGGCTCGCGCCCTTTGTCGCAGAGACGGGCGAAATCCTCGCAGGCGCGCTTGCGGAAAACAAAAAAGTTCTTTTCGAAGGCGCACAGGCGACCATGCTTGACATTGACCATGGCATGTACCCGTTCGGCACTTCCTCCAACACTTCGGCAGGGGGCGCATGCACCGGGGCAGGCGTCGGCCCAACTGCCATAGACGAGGTCGTGGGCGTGGTGAAGGTCTACACGAGCAGGGTGGGCACAGGCCCCCTCCCCACCGAGCTTAACGACGCGACAGGGCAGGCGATACGCGACAAGGGCGGGGAATACGGCACCACAACCGGGCGCCCGAGGCGCATCGGCTGGCTTGACCTCCCCACGCTGCGCTACGCCGCGCGCGTGAACGGGCTGACCGGGCTGGCATTCACCCGCACAGACACGCTGTCGGGGGTGCAAAAGCTGCAGGTATGCACGCACTACGAGCTTGACGGCAGGAAACTGCTCACGCCGCCCGCTTCCTACGCCGATATCGCGCGCTGCAAGCCCATCTACAAGGCATTTGCCGGATGGGACGACATCGGCGCCGGCAAATGGCGCGCGTGCGCAAAGGCGGGCTTCAAGTCCCTCCCGCGCGAGGCGCAGGCGTACCTCAAGTTCATCTCAGACGAAGTCGGCGTGCCCATCTACGTAATAGGCGTGGGCGCGGGCAGGGAGGACACTATTGTTTTAAAAGACGTGTTTTCAAAGAAAGCCTAGAAAATTCGGCTTGGTCATAAACGCGCGCGTTCAGAATGCGCGCGGTTCTGGCGAAGCTTGCCAAAACCTGCGGGTTGTTGGCGATTGGAGTTGAACGGCGCACCGTTCAACTGCCGACCATTTTGCCTCGCACTTTTTCGCTTCGGCGAAAAAGGCGCGCCCCTTTTTGCCTGTGGGCAAAAAGAGAGCGGCAAAATAGTCGTGCCCCTGTAGCTCAGCGGTAGAGCGCGTGCATGGTAGAACCCTTTTGCTCGCTCCCGTAAACGCTCGCTTCGCAAAAGCGTTCACGGAAAAAAGTGCAAATGGGTTTCCATCAAGCACGAGGTCACGAGTTCAATCCTCGTCGGGGGCTCTCACTCCGTTCGAGCCCCCGCCGTTTTGGCGCTGCGCGCCAAAAACTGTCGCAGAGCTGCGCTCTGCTCCATCCTCGTCGGGGGCTTAAGGCTCTTTTTTACTTCGTAGAAGCAGATTCATGGCTGGAGGATTGAACTCCAAATTGTTGCGACTGCGCGGGATGTCTCAGAAAAAGCCCTCTCGCAAAAGCCGCGTAACAATCAAGTAAAAAGATCAGCCATAATCCAAATATGGCCCGTCCTGATCAAAATCAATGCGTATCCTTTGGTGGCAGGCATTTCGAAGCTCGGTAGAGCTTCCATGATAAAGATGCAGATTGATTGTCCTGACACCGAACTTCTTGATGACTTCAATTCCTGGCACAAAGTCGCCATCGCCAGAAAGGAGAATCACCGCCTCGTGCTCCTTGGTCCGCGCAAGCTCTATGGCATCCGCAATCAGCATAACATCTATGCCTTTCTCCTTTGTCAGCCGTATCAGCCCAAGCTTTTTGAGCAGCGCCCATATTTTCTGCCTGCAAGCATCCACAATGCCGACTTCGGCTGCAGCATTTTCCACTTCGTCTAAAGTCAGGTTGGCAATGTAACGCAGTTTCCTTGTCTTTATCTTAAGTGGCACAGCAAGCTTTGACAGGCTTGAATGGAACCTCTGTTGCCCTGCATAGCCTTCGGGGTCTCTTATCCTGTCCTTGAGGGCATCATAAAAGTAGATGTGCTTAAGCTCGAACTTGTCCGACAGCTGCTGGAAAAGCATGTCAAAATGCTCTGCATTGAACGGAAGTTTGTTGTCAGCTTTGAGAGAATGGTAGAAGTTGGAGCTATCAATGAAAAGTGCGGCTATGGTCTTCATAAAAAGAACCATTAGCCTGCGGTTGCCCGCCCTCGCGGGAAGGCAAACGCAGGGAAGCAATGTTTCCATTGTGCCAAGTTAGGTTTTAAAGGCTTTGCCATCGTCGAAAAACTGTTGAAACGCCGCCTCGCGCTTTACGTGATATAAGTCATTGCGATATTCTATCTTCAGTTTTCGTAGTATGAAAGACGAGGCTGTGCAAATAATAAAGAGCCAAATCCCGGGGCTTTTAGCGTCGTTCAAGTTTCAAAGTGATACAAATCGTTCCAGGCGCGTCGTGTGCTTAAACGCCTTTTTTACTTGGGATGGCAGGCAATCAGGCTTTTAATTTCACCCTGCGTGGCATCAAGATGGCAAAAGCAAAAGATGGCAACTATTCCTGGCTGTGGCTCGCATTGGTTTTCGTCGGGGCGGCAATCATTTTCTCGATTGCCCTGCCTGCCGGGCATGCTGCGCAAGAGGAGCCTGCGCAGCAGGCAAGCTATCCAATCGATTCCAATGCCGTTACAACGCTTGACAGGGTAGTTCTTCCAGTTCCCGTGCCATCAACGTCCCCCAAGCTCCCTCCCGAGGCGATTTCCAATTTCTCGCAGTATGGCTATGGCAAGTGGGAGTACGGGCGCGGGCTTGGCTTTGAAAAAAGGCTGGACCTCATGCCCTCCGCGTACAATGGCACGTCCGCCACGGGAGCTGCAAGGCTCCTGAATTTCTTCACCATGACCGACATCCACCTTACCGACAAGGAATCCCCCGCAGAGGCGGTCTATTACGGCTACAAATGGGGCGTAATCTCGGGGTATTCCCCCGCCATGCTATACACAACACACATGCTCGACGCAGCCATCCAGACCGTCAACTCCCTCCACAAGGAAAACCCGTTTGATTTCGGCATCTCATTGGGCGACGATATCAACAGCGCGCAGTACAACGAGCTAAGATGGTTCATAGACGTCCTTGACGGCAAGAACATAATCCCCGATTCCGGCGCCAGGGATGACCCGGTCCCCGGGCCACTCAATGATTACCAGGACGAATACAGGGCGGCAGGGCTTGACAAGTCAATCCCGTGGTACCAGGCGCTTGGCAACCACGACCATTTCTGGATGGGCATGTTCACCCCCGACTCTTACGTCAAGGATGCCATGGCTGGCAATGCATCGCTTGACATCGGCAACATATTCACCAGCCCCCTTGGCATAAAATCCCGCGGCTTCTACATGGGCGCAATAGACGGCAGGACGCCTTACGGCGACATTGTGGGCGCAGGCCCCGTCGGCAATTTCCCATCCGCCCCAGTTGTGCCTTCCGACCCAGACCGCCGCTTCCTTTCCAAAAACGAGTGGATGGCCGAATTTTTCAACACGACATCAAAACCCGCAGGGCACGGATTCACCCAAGCGGGCGTGGCGGACGGGTTTGCCTGCTACTCTTTCGAGCCGAACTCAAGCCTGCCCGTCAAGGTCATTGTGCTTGACGATACGCAAGGGGAAGACGACACCGATGGCAACAGCGGGCACGGCTCCATTGACCAAAAGCGCTATGACTGGCTTGTGAAAGAGCTGGACGCGGGCCAGGCTGAAGGCAAGCTCATGATAATCGCCGCGCACATCCCGATAGGCATTGAACTGGACAGCTCTGGGCTTGGCGCCCTGATGACTTGGAGCGAATACGCGGCTGTATCCGATACCGCGCTTCTTGCCAAGCTCCACACATACCCGAATCTCATATTGCTGGTCGCAGGGCACCGCCATTTCAATACAGTCACTGCGCTAAAATCGCCCGATGCCTCCCGCCCTGAGCTTGGCTTCTGGGAGGTCGAAACCGCGTCATTGAGGGAGTTCCCCCAGCAGTTCCGCACTTTCGAGATTGTCCGCAACAGCGACAACACAATCTCCATATTTGCAACCGATATTGACCCTGCTGCAAAAGAAGGCTCCCCCGCCGCGCTGTCCCGCTCTTATGCCATTGCGGCGCACCAGATATTCAATGATTCGAAAACCAACATGCCCTCCGGGGCATACAACGTGGAGCTGGTCAAGCAACTGACTCCTGAAATGCAGGCAAAAATAAAGAACTACGGGACGCCCTTGGGCAAGTGATGCATAGCGCTTTATCCTCGCCCAGCCTCCAAAGCGCCAATGCTGGCAACGCCAACCGCGCCGGGGCTATCTTATCCTGCCCAGCAATTTCAAAATCGTGCCTGCAATCCCCCTGCCTTCCTCTTTCCCGCTTCCCTCTGCTTCCGCAGGCTCCGCCTTCCCGTCCAGCACTTCCTCAAGCGCGCGAAGCCCTGCGATGGATTTTTCCAGCGACGCCCTGTCCACGCCGGCAAGCTCCGCCCTTTTCCGCATTATCCTTTCCGCGCGCGCCCATTCCTTTTCATCCTCGCTTTTTGTCTTCCCAAGCTCGGACAGCCTTTCGGCAATCTTCCGCGCGCTTTCATCATGCCCCGGCAGGCAGGCAAGCCCTGGCGCGCGCGAGTCTGCGGAAAACGACATTATGCCGAACAGGAAGCTTCTCCTCGCAGCCACTTCCTGCCTGAACAGGGGCAAGTCCACTCCCAGGTGCCGAAGCTTCTGCTCGCTTTCCCCAACCATCTCGTGCAGCTGCCCTGCCGATTTTCCCTCGAGCCTTGCCTGCTTCAAAAATGCAGCCAGCGCATCCGCATCCTGCGCGCTTAGCTCCGGAAAGCCCATTTTTCCAAGCTCCCCTTCCTTCATTTTCCCGAGAAGCGCGCCAAGCGGCATGGATTTCAGCGCCTGCACGTGCGATTGCCAGATTTTAGAAAGCTGCCCCTCAAGCCGCGCCATCTCGTCGTGCCTTTTCACCCTTTCCGCGTCTATCGCAGGCTCATTCTCCAGCCATTCCAAGCCGGAAAGCTTTGCCTCTGCCTCGCGCCTTGTGCGCTCAAGCTGCGCCTTTTTCTTCAGGAGCATGCCATCCACAATCTCCAGCCTCGCGCCCATTTCCAGAAAAGAGTAGAACTCGGCGGCTTCGCGCCTTGCCTTGTCCGTGCTTTTTGACCTCAGCAGCTTGATGATGGAGACCATCCTCTTCCCGTGCTCCAGCGTGATGTGCTTGTTCTCATACTCGGACACAAGGTGCTGCTCGAAGTTCTTCAGGTCCTTTGCCTTGCGCCGTATTTTCCTTGAGAACTTCACCTTCGATTCAAAGGCGGCGTGCTCCTTTTCCTGCATCTGGCTGCTTACGTCCTCTATTTCATCTATGATGTCGGACAAGTCCGTGCAGTCCTCCAGCAGGAAATGGAAATCCTCCCCGCCCGCAAGCGCAAGCTTGCCCTCTATCCGCCTCTTCTCCAGCACAAGGGCGCGCACCTCTTTTCCATCATTCCCTATATCGTCCATATCATTGCCAAAAAGATTCCGCTGGGAAGGGTTAAAGGGCTTATTGCGCAGGGCGGGGAAGGCAAGGGCAATTCCGCCCCGGGCGCAGGCTTCCTGCTTTTCACGTAACACCAGTTTCCATCATTTTACACAAACTTTATAAATCATCCCAATCACTATCCATCCATGGACTTTTCTCCACCCCTTAGCAAATCCCATATCTCGGTATTTGTTACAAGCAACGGGCAGCGCAAGCTGGTGGCGGAGCTTCCAAAAAGCGCGCTTGGCGACTTCAGGCGCTACATGCTCGCCTCAACCGAGGTGCCATTGCAGGAGCGCACCCGCTGGGCCTCCCACGGCAACATCCATCGGGAAAGCCTGCTCGGGGCGGCCCTCTTCGACACCGGGCGCCTGATTGGCGAGCTTGAGCCCCAGGCGGCAAGCCTGGAAGCCGCCATCGCCCATGCCAACAAGGCGCGCCTGGAATCCATGCAGGCGCTTTCCATGAACCGCGGAAAGGCAGCCGACCTTGTCAAAAGCCTCTCGGGCACGGCAGAATCGCTCAAGCAAACAATCGCTGACATCCGCGTTTCGCTCGAAGGGTGCCCATCCCTCAAGGAAATGGGCGCCGAGCTTAGCAGCCAAGCCCTGGTCGCGTTGGACTGCTTTGCCGAAGCCGAAAGCCTCCTGGAAATCCAGCACTCCCAAAAGCTAAGGAAGCAGATGTGCTGCGACCAAATGGCGCAAATCGCAGTGCTGTGCGACGGAGCAGCGGATTACCTTGGAGGGAACTATTCCATGTTCCTGCCCAGGGCGGAGCGGATGGCCATTTTCATAACCGACAACGTGCGCCTGCTTGGCCCGGACAGCCGCGGGCGGGAGTATTTCCTTGCAAGCATGTCCCAATATCCCGGCCTGTTTGACAAGAAGAAAACCGATTGGGACGGCTACAATGGCATAGCAGACGACGTGAGGAGCCTGATTTTCAAGTTAAACGGCTCGATATCGGGCATACAGCACGCATCCCAGAAATATGCCAGCGAGCACAAGCGTTTTTTCGGCACCATGGCAATTCCCCCCAGCCCGAACCAGGATTTCATTTTGGGCGCGAGGGAAACGATTTCCCGGCTCAATGTCTTCAATTCCGTGATAAAACGCCTTTTTGACGCCCATCGGACGTACATGGTTTCATTCGGCGCGCTCTGCACGGTGTTGAAAGAGCAAAAGAAGCTTGAGGCAAATCTTGCCGCGCTCCCAAGCCTTAACAAAGAGGCGGCGGCGCTCCTGCAAATCCGGCAAAGGCTTGCCGGCCTTCGCGCAACCGAGCGCGAGCTTGCGGAAGAGCTTGATTCCCTCAAGGAAGAAAGGATGCTTGGCGAAAGGCGCAAGCAACAGCACAGGGAAAACCACGTCTGCCTCGAGCAGTGGGAAAAGATAAAAAATGGCACAGGGAGCGACCCCCGGCAGCGCTTCACCTTTTCCAGGGAGCCGCAAATCGAGCCCGCATCGGAAGACTGTGCAAATGCCGTCAAGCAGCGGTTTGTCTCCAACGCGCTGGCCGTTTTCAACAGCCCTATCGCCCGCAACGCCGCGCTCCGCGACCAGTTCGAGGCCACCCTTTCCGAGCTTGCCGAGCTTTACCTGAAATGCAAATGCTCGCTCACTGGCAAGTCGCTCTACTCCCGGTTCCCAAAGCGCGCGAAGCACGAGACGGTCTTTCGGAACGACGCGAACGATTACGACGTCTTGCGCATCGGGCTTTCCAGCACCAACGTCTACAGGCTGATTATCGACGTGAAAGACCCGCGCCGCCCGCTCATCTACTTTGTGGGGCACAAGGACGATTGCAAGGCATTCATGGATTCGATACCCCGGAAAATCCCCTCTTTCCGCGAAAAGGCGCTCTCAAACGGCGCAGGGGCGCTCTTCCCATCCCTCTCGCCCGAGTGATAACCTATTTATACTCCTCCATTCCCATTACGTCGGTCATTCTAAAGAGGTGAGCTTATGGCAACTGACACGGGTTTCCATCCAGGGTGGGGCATGCGCCTAAGGGTCATGCTGACAAGCATACTCGTATTCGGATTGGTGGCGGCGGTAATGGGGCTGCTCCTCAACGCGCTTGGCTTCGGCGGGTCGGGAAGCATCCTGATGTGGATGGCTGTCTCGTTCGTCATGATAGGCGTGCAGTGGTATTTCGGGCCGGTAATAATCAAGTGGGCGACGGGCGCAAAGGAGCTCACGCGCGAATCGGCGCCCGAGCTTTTCGAAACCGTGCAGCGCCTCACGAAGAAAGCCGGCCTTCCCATGCCCAAGCTTTACACGGTGAACAACCCCACGCCAAACGCATTCGCGTTCGGCAGGACGCAATCCGACTCGGGCATCGCGGTGCACGCGGGGCTCCTCTCCGCGCTCAACAAGGACGAGGTGGAAGGCGTGCTCGCGCACGAAATCGGGCACATAAACAACCGCGACGTGGCGGTGATGACGCTGGCAAGCGTCATTCCGGTGATGCTCTACTACGGCTTCCTGATTTTCGGCAGGGACGACGACGGCAACGGCAGCATCATGACCATACTCGGCGCATTCGTGGCGCAGTTCATAGGGCAGCTGCTCGTGATGTGGCTCTCGCGCCAGCGCGAATATTTCGCCGACGAGTTTTCCGCGCGCCTCACCGGCAACCCGGTGCACCTCATGTCCGCGCTTGCAAAAATATCCTACGGGCAGGCAGCAGGGGCAGGGAAATCCGGCACGGGCAACAACATGGCAAGCGCGCTCTACATCGCCGAGGCATCGAATGCCAGGATGGACGTGGCGGAAATCGCCAGCGCCATCCGCAGCGGCAACGAGGCCGGGCTTGCAGAGGCGATAGAGAAGGAAAAGAAGGGCGGCGCACTGGAGTTCCTCATGACCCACCCCCTCACTTCAAAAAGGCTTGAGAGGCTATTGAAGCTGAAGAAGGGGATTGCTGCCTGAAACGGTGATTTTTTGGAAAAGATAAGCGACGGGATTTGGGAAATGCCGCGCGAGGGCGCCATGAGGGTGGCTGCGCGCGTGTTTGCTACCGACAAGATGTTCGCCACCATGGGCAAGGACAGGACATTCGGGCAGCTTCGAAACGTCGCATCATTGCCCGGCATCGTGGGCAAGGCATGCCTCATGCCGGACGGGCACGAGGGCTACGGCTTCCCCATCGGCGGCGTGGCGGCATTCGACCCGGAGCAGGGCGGTGTGGTGTCGCCGGGCGGAGTCGGCTATGACATCAACTGCCTCGAGGCAAAATCAAAAATCCTCACCGAATTCGGCTTTTCATTGCCCATCGAGAAATTTGCAACTCAGTTTGAAAGCTTCGAGCGCTCAGGCGGCTATCTTGTGAGCATGTATAGCTCTGCCTTGCAGGTGCGCACGCTTGCAGGCAGCCTGCTTTCCTCTGCAAAGCCCGTCGCATTCATGTCGAAGAAAGCAGACAAGCGCATGCTTGAGGTAAAGACGCTCTGCGGGAAGCGGCTAGTGTGCTCAGAAGACCACCCAGTTCTTACAAGAAGTGGCATGGTGAAAGCGGGCGAACTTGCTTCTGGCAAGGAAATTGCAGTCTCGCTTTTCGAGGGCGTTGAGTTTGAGCAGCCCGCTGCCTTTGCAGGCAAGGTGGAAGAGCTTGCCATCTGGGCCAAGCTCCTTGGCTACATGATGGGGGACGGTACGTTTTACACTTCTGGCGGGAAGATGCGCACGGTTGCCTATGGAAAGCGCGAGGACTTGGAGGCGATGCAGAAGGACGTCTCAAGGCTGGGCTTCCATTCACACATCGTTGAAAGGCAAAGAAACCACATCATTGAAACACAGTATGGCAGGAAGGAATTTTCCTCCTCAAACTGCGAGCTTCACATATACTCGCAGGAATTCTGCGAAAAGATTTCCGGGCTTGGCATGCCGATGGGCAAGAAAGCTTCGCAGGGCTATCGCGTGCCGCAGTGGCTTAACGAGTCGCCAAAATGGGTGAAAAGGCTTTTCCTCGCAGGCCTGTTCGGCGCAGAGCTCACCTCTCCAAAAACGCACTCGCGCACTGGCTTTAACGCGCCAATATTCGCGCAGAACAAGAACGAGGCGAATCTTGAGTCCGGCAGGATGTTCATGATTGACATCATGCGCCTGCTGGAGGAATTCGGAGTGAAAACCACCAAGATAGCCCAGAGGGCCGAACATAAAAACCTCGAGGGAAAGACCTGCCGGCTCAGGCTTGAGATATCTGCCGAGGAAGAGAACCTTTTCCGCCTTTTCACCCTCGTGGGCATTGAATATTCAGTGCACAAGGCCAAGCTTTCCGAAATCGCCTCGCTTTACATCAAAAGGAAGCAGAAGTTGTCAGGAAAGCGTGCAGCCATTGCTGCTCGCGTGCGCGAGCTTAAGCAGAAAGGCGTAAGGCTCTCCGAGGCTCAGCAGCTTCTTTGCAGCGAAATTGCAAATGCGCGCTTCATAGAGCGTGCCTATTACGAAGGAAGAGTGCCAAGAATATCGCAGGGCTTTGAGCCATTCGAAAAGTTTGTCGGGAGGATGACGGCTGAAATCTCCTCAAACGGCGTGCTGTTTGACGAAATCGCCTCGATAACAGAAGTGCCCTACACTGGCGACGTCTATGATTTCACGGTGGAAGGCTCGCACAACTTTGTGGCGGATGGCATAATTGTTTCCAATTGCGGCGTAAGGCTCATCTCCACCCCGCTTACTTCAGCCGAGGTGCGCGCGAAAATGCGCCAGCTCGTGGACCTTCTTTTCAAGAACGTCCCGTCGGGAGTCGGCTCCAAGGGCAAGCTGCGCGTGACGGAACGCGAGCTTGACGAGGCCCTCACGCGCGGCATTGACTGGGCAATAGACTCGGGGTACGGCACGCGGCAGGACAAGGAAAGGACGGAGGAAGGCGGCAGGATGGAGGGCGCAGACCCGTCAGCCGTCACTGAAAAGGCGAAAAAGAGGGGCTTGCCCCAGTTCGGGACGGTGGGCGCGGGCAACCATTTCGTCGAGATACAGGATGTCGGGGAAATAATGCTCCCTGACGTAGCCGAAAAGTTCGGCGTGAAAAAAGGCAACGCCGTTGTCATGCTCCACTGCGGCTCGCGCGGGTTCGGGCACCAGGTGTGCGACGATTCCCTGCGCGACATGCTTGCGGCATCAAGGAAATACGGGATAGCGCTTCCCGACCCGGAGCTTTGCTGCGCGCCCATAAATTCCCCCGAGGCGGAGAAATACCTCAAGGGGATGCGCTGCGCGGTGAATTACGCATTCTGCAACCGCCACATCATGATGCACTGGGTGAGGGAAACATTCGACGAGGTGTTCGGCAAGGGCACGTCCGACCAGATGCCGCTTGTCTACGACGTGTGCCACAACATAGCAAAATTCGAGGAGCACACGGTGGACGGGCAGAGGAAGAAGGTGTGCGTTCACCGCAAAGGCGCCACACGCGCATTCGCCGCGGGCAGGATGGAAGTGCCCGCGATTTACCGCGACATCGGCCAGCCGGTGATAATCCCGGGCAGCATGGGCACATCCTCCTATCTGCTTGTGGGCAAGCAGGGGGCGATGGACAACACGTTCGGCTCCTCATGCCACGGCGCAGGGCGTGCAATGAGCCGCTCGCGCGCAATCCACACGTGGAAGGGCAATGCCATCCAGGGCGAGCTTGCGGGCAGGGGCATAATGGTCAAGTCCACCGAGTCGGAGCTTCTTGCCGAGGAGGCGCCGGGCGCCTACAAGGACGTTGACGAGGTCGTGCTTTCGGTCCAGGCTGCCGGCATCTCGGACATCGTCGCGAAGCTGCTGCCGATGGGCGTTGTGAAGGGTTAATCCCATCCAAGCGCGCCAAAGCAAGCTTAATAAACTCCAATTGCGCTTTCCAAATCATGAAAGCGGCCGGGCAAATCGAAGCACTCCAGGGCGCAATCTCATCGCTTACCCGCGAGTCCAACGCGCTTAGGCGCGCACTTCTCTCTTCCGCAAAGTCGTCTAGCGGTTTTTCCAATTCCATGGACAAGCTTGAGGACCAGCTCGGGCGCGCGCAGTCGCGCCTCGCGCGCGCGGGCACCGACATCGAGCTGAATGAAACGGCGGTTATCGCCGAAAAAATATCCAAGGAGCTGGAGTCGCTCTCCCCGCTTGCAACAGGCGCGGCAGTTGCGGCTGACGGGATTTATGTCGCGCGCGAGTTCCGCGAGATACGCGCCCAGCTTGGCAAAATGCAGGACACGCTGGATGCAATGGCAAAGCGCACGCGGAAAACGAGGCTGCCCCCCGGCAAAATCGCCGTGCTGTCTTTTTCAAACTCCGCAAAGCTCGTCAAAGCCAAGCTCGCGCGCGCAGGCAGGCTCCTCACCGCAAAGGACAGCCGCGCGCACCTGCGGCTTTTCGAGGCAAAAGCCGAGGCGCAAGAGCTTGCCGCAGGGGCGGGCGAGGCGCTCTCCCTGATGGCGCGCTCGCACCTCAAGGGCAAGATACGCGCAGAAAAGGCGGAAATAATCTCGTTCATGCGCCGCACGGGCGAGGGCAGGATTTTCCTCGACCACAAGCACCTCACGCTCCGCTCGGGCAAGGACTCGATTTCCTTCCCGTTCTCCCAGGCCACCCGCTTTTGCATGGAAGACCTGGTGCCCGTGGAAAAGCTGTTCGACAACATCGGGAAAAGCGCGGTGGTGATAGGCAGCTTCGAGGAGCGCAACGGCGGGGCAAGGATAAGCATCGGCGAGCGGGCGGTGGTGGGCGACACCATCGTCTACCGCGAGAAGACGTTCCTGGTGGGATGAGCAGCCTGCCCGTTTGCGCCCGCCTGCGCAAGCTTCTTATAGGTTTTGGGGCACAATCGAGGATACAGCGGAATTGCGATTCCGCTTATGAGAAGCTTCTCTGGAAGCTTTCCATGCCTAATATGTGCGGTTCGTCCAGGCTTCAAGCCGGACCCCGGATAAATCCGGGCAAGTCACGCGAATGGGCAAGCAGGAACAACAAAAGGACGGTGAAAACATGGGAATGTACAAATATATCAAGGAGACTTTTGAGAAGGAATATCACGAGAGGAGCATGATTCTCCGCCGGAGAATCACCGAATGGAGAAAGCAGGGCACGGTGGCAAGAATCGAGAGGCCCACAAACCTTTCGCGCGCACGCTCGCTCGGCTACAAGGCGAAGGAAGGCATCTACATGGCTCGCGTCGCCGTGGGGAGAGGCTCGCGCAAGAGGCCGCACCCGTGGGGCGGCAGGAAGCCCGCAAAGAACGTCGCTTACCTTTCGCCGGGGAAATCGCTCCAGCGCCAGGCCGAGGAAAAGGCAGCGCGCACTTTTTCGAACCTTGAAATCGTGAACTCCTACTGGGTCGGCCAGGACGGCGTGAAGAAATATTTCGAGGTAATAATGGCGGACAGGAAACTCCTGCCGAACGTGAAGGGCCGCGCATTCCGCGGGTTGACCTCGGCTGCGAAGAAGGGAAGGTCATAAGGTGCGACCATGCCGTGTGCATCAATGCAGGGCTGCGCAACCAATCCAAGGCTGGCATGCCTCGGCTCGAGCCGAGGTCCGTCCCGCCTTATGAGGCAATAAAATGCCAGACATCGTCCGCTTTGAGCCAACTGGAAAAGATGGCGCAGGGCGGGCGCTGCCAGCATCTTCCCTTCCCAATTTTTTCGAAGCAGCGAACGCCTTGGCAGCCAGGCAGTTCTGCAGGAAAAAAGGCGCAATTGTGCACCCGTCAGGCTATGACGTTGACGATGGCGACCTGCTGGAGCTTGCGCGCGCAGGCGGCGCAATCGCCTTTTCGTTTTCCGACGTGCTTTCGGAGCGCGGCTTCCGCAGGAGCATCCTGATTTCAAAGATGCGGCTGCTCCTGTCGGCGTGCCGCAAGCGCGGCACCCCATTTGTTTTCGTGACGTTGGCAAAAGACGCGTCGCAGGCGAGGGGCGCGCGCGAGCTTTCGGCGTTCGCAACCGTGCTTGGCGCAACCGACGTGGAAAGGAAAGCCGCCGAGAAAAAAATGTCCGGCATTGCGGATGGAAGCGCAAGGCAGAAGAAAGGCACGCCGCCCGATGCGGCAAAGGCGGTGGAAAAATGAAGCCAACAGAGCGCTTCAAGCGCCGCTACATCTCATTCTCCCTCTCGCTGTCAGGCATGCCTCCGGCGTATCCCGAGGCAAAGGAAATAGTGCACGTGCACTTCCTCTCGTTTTTCGGCGAGAGCGGAATTTCCTCGCTTGCCTTCAAGCTGGTGAAATACGACGCGCAGAGCGGCGAGGGCATCCTCCGCTGCGAGCGCTCGCGCACGGACGAGGCGATTTTCTGCATGGCATGCCTTTCCGAGTGGAAAGGCGCGCCTGCCAGGCTTGAGCCAAAATCCACTAGCGGGACGATAAAGAGGCTGTAAGCCATTGCCAACCGAGGGATACCCCTGCTTGCAGCGGCGTGCCTTCGGTCGAATTTATTGCCGTCTGGGCGGCACTCCGCTGGCTGGGCCTTTTTGCTTCAGGCAAAACACGCCATCCGTCCTGCTGCGCGGCGGTTACTTTTTCCCGTCGGTGTGCTGCGAGAAGAACTGTTTCCTGGCGTCAGGCGCGGGCTTTTTTTCCTTCCTGCGCCCCTCGGAGAGCGGCTCCTCGATGCCAAGCTGCCCCTCTTCCTCCTCCATCATCCTCCTTTCCTTGAGGTTGAACCTCTCCTGGCTTTTCCTCCGCCTCTCATTGTCCTCCTGCTCGCTTGGCGCCCTGATGCCGATTTTTCCCGGCGGAGGAATCTGGATAACTTTTGGCTTCTGCCTCACGCCGAGCGCAAGCGCCATTTTTTCCACGAAAAGCGAAAGCAACGAAGCGCCCCCCGGGCTTGCGCCGCCGGGCGCCCCGACCGAGTAGCAATTGGAGCAAAGCTTCCTGCCAAGGATGGCATAAAGCGTGTCGGTTTCCCGCCCGCACCGCTCGCAAATCCCGAGGGCGTTGCCCTTCTCCCCCGCCCTTCCATCCCCCGCCTTGCCCCTCTTCTCCTCGTCTTGGATGTCCATTATGCAATATGAGCAGTAAAGCCGCGAACTGTGCATGCGGAGCTCGTAGCTGGGGAGGTACATCCCGCAGCGCTGGCACTGCACGTTTGCGCTGCCGCCCTGCGCGCCGCCTGCCGACTCGCAGTTCTGGCAAATCATGTCCCCGCCCGCGTCGAATTCCCCGAGCGGCCCCCCGCATTTTATGCAGCTTGCCATGCCAAATGCTCGCATGCGGTGTATTTATTGGTTTGCAGCCCGCGCGGCTTTTCCCGAAAATCCCGCTCCGCATGGAATGCGATTAAATCAGTTATAATGTGCCTGATTGCGCTTAAATCAGACATTAGCTTGCCGTTTTCAAAAAAATCAAGGATAGAAATGCCAAATCAAGCCAAAATGCTTATTACAGTGCCTAATTGAATAAAAGAAGCTTTTAAGGCTCTTTTTCTGAAAAAGAACGCTATAAATGCCCTCTTTTGTGCCAATAGCGCGTATAATCTTCCTTTTTTCTGCGATATGGCAAACGTTTATAAGCAATAACTCTCACGGAAATAGCATGTTTCCCTAGACCGGGAACGGGAGGAAAAGAAACAAATGTTTGGACCGCACTTGACGATGGACATGTATGGATGCAATAAAAAGAAGCTCAAAGACATCAATTTCGTTTCCACTTTCTTGGACGAGCTGCCGTCATTGATTGGCATGACCAAGATAATGCCGCCCTATACGTTCTCATACTCCGGCCTCAAGCCCGAGGACTGGGGCGTGTCGGGCATAGTGCTGATAGCCGAATCGCACATCAGCATCCACACCTTCCCGGAGAAGAATTACGCATCGCTTGACATATTCTCCTGCAAGGATTTCGACGTCGAGGCCGCGGCGGACATCATAGCCTCCAAGTTCGAGGTAAAGACGTACGAGAAGAACTTCCTCATGCGCGGAAGGCACTTCCCCAAGGACGTCATGAGGAACCGCCAGATAATCGAGCTTGAACGCGAGCGCGATTCAAGCCGCGTGAAGAACAGCGAGTAGTTTCCTCCTTTTCAGTTTTCTTCCTGCCCCAGCGCAAGCGTGCTGCAAGGGCAAATCCGGCATGCAATGAAAGGCAAAATCTGTCTGCTATTGGAAATGCGATGAGATGCAATACAAAAATAAAAACGAACGCCCCCTCACTTCGGGCAGTCGCTGTCGCATGCCGAGACTGCCGCGCGGTAGCGGCTCATCACCTGCGCGCCGTAGCTGTTCTTGGGCGAAAGCGAGCGCAGGTAGGCGATATAGTTCTGGTAACACTGCGTGTTCTGGCTGCCGTCACTTCCTGCGCAGCACTCGCCATTGGCATCGCGCTGCTTCACAAATTCGTTAAGCGTGGCTGGCTTGAGGCCGAAATAGCGGTTGGAGGCAAGATAATACTCAGCCCAGCCTTTTTCCTCCGGCTTCATGCCGCCTGTGCACTTTGAAAGCTGCGCCCAGTTGCTGTTCACCCAATTCTCGGTTGAACCGGAACCTCCGCGCAGGACGTCCGCGAACTTGTTCACGCCGCAGCACGCGCTCTGGCTGGCGTCAAACGGGTTGTAGTTTTCCCCGCCGCAGTTGGCAACTGGCGCAGGGACGCCGCCGCTCACCTGCCCGTATGGATTGTCTATCGTGTATGCCTTGCCCGGGTATTCTATGCACTGCGCGAGCCCGTACGCGCACGGCTTCTGCTTCTTGCCGTTCTGCGGGTTTATGCCTGTGCATTTGTCTTTCTGGCACTTGGGGTCGTCCGCCATGCCTGCAAGCTCGCATATCTGCGCCATCGTGTACTTCTCCGGGTTGCATGCCGAATAATCATCATCCACGCACGTTGAGACTGCATACGGGTCAAACCCGCTTTCCTGCTCGAACTCCGCGCGCATGTATGTCGTGCTTATGTCCGCATCGTCCGCGCGCTCGTCTATTATTGGATAAGGCTCGCAATGGTTCCCGTCAAATCCGCCGGCAGTGCCGCTGTAATAAACGTATGGCATGGATGTTTCTGCAGGGCAGGCCTCCCCGCAGCCGAGCTTGGCTATTTTTGCCTCCGGCACCACCTCATCGCTGGAAAAGCCCTGCCCGCTGTTTATCATGGTTGCGGCATGGAGGCTTGGCTGGTCGTTCGTCATCACTTCGCACGATGAGCCCTGGCCGTTCCTGGAGAATATGAGTGGATTACGGTATTCGCTGTTCGCCCCCACTTCCTGGCACATGTCGGCCCACGCATTCATCTGGGGGTGCTTCTGCGACCCATTGGCGCTCAGCATCCCGAAGCTGCAGCCCTGCACGCCGTTGCACGGAAGCGAGCCGCTGCCATCCACGAACTCGTAAAAGCCCATGCCAAGCACTCCCGAGCTTGCAAGCCCGCCCGTGCGCGTGAGCAATTCCTGGTAAAAGCCGCTTACCATAGTGCCGTCCCACTGGCAGGAGCCGTCGCTATTGTTGCCCTCGCTTGCGCCAGCGTAAAGCCATATCGTGGGCTTGTTGTAGTTTTTGAGTATGTAGCGCGAGAAGTTCAGGTTCTCGTAAATTATCCTGTCGGCATCGCAGTGGGGGTAGTCGTTTGCGCGGAAGCCGAAGCCTGCTGCATCTATGCTGTCAAGCATCGTGGTGTCTATCCCGTCCGGCGGCACGCCAATCACCTTGTAAAGCGCATTGTAGTCGTTTGGCTTCACTGCCAGCACGGTCATGCATTTTGTGCAGAAATGGCGGATGTTGTAAAGCTGCTGCTTCACATTGCTTATTGCATTGTCGTCCGAGCTGTTCAGCCATACTTCTGTTGTGACAAACACGGGCCCGATGTCCGCAGCCTGGAATGCGCTCGCAATTTCCTGGGTTCTTGAAGGGTCAATTGCCTTGCCCTCGGTATAATATATGTAAAGCGGCAGCGTGCTCCGCTGGAGCCAGCAGGCAGCGCGGGAGACCTGCGGCACGCGCGGCGGTGAATTTTTTGTGCCCTTCATCCACTTGGTGGCAAGCTGCAGCGTGTAGTTGCAGTAAAGGTTGGCGTGTCCGGTGGAGACGAAAGACTGCCCGGCTCCCAGCCCGAACACGCGCATCTGCGTGCTGTTGTCGCTTTCCACTATTTCCTCGTAATCCGTTTCATTGCACTTGCTGATGCTGCAGTTCCCGCCCTGGAGGTTGCTGTCATAGTAGCCGACCAGCCAGCCGAGCCCCAGGAAGCCATACGATGTCTTGTTGCTGCATGCCATGCAGTAGCATGGCTTGTTGCCAGGAATCCCCTGGCAGATAAGCTCGCTGTCGTTGAGGTATTTTGGCACGGTCATGTCCCCTCCGCTCACCGTCTCGATTGGGTTCCCATTCTGGTCCTGCAGCACGCAGCCTGGCACTGTGAGCAGAAGCACGGCAAAAAGCGCCAACAGCGCCGGAGGTTTCCATTTAATAGACATCATAATCACTGCCATAATTTCCTGTGATGAGCGCCAGTTCCATGTACTCTTCCCTGGTGTTATCGGATATTCTCCTGCTGCCAGGGCTGCTGATGTAGTGTGCCCTCTTCATCTTCCTTATCACCCACCTGGCCGGGGCGAACTGGCTCAGGTAATCGCTTGTTCTTTCTCCCATCTGCACCAGGTTCTGTGCTTTAAACCTGCTCACCCAGCGTGACTGGTAAAGGTCCCGCGGATATTCGTATTCTTCCGGCTTCTGCCTATGTTCCTTGGGCGCGTGATTAATCAGCCGGTTTACTTTCCTTGTAAGCAAAGGCTCTTCAAACGTAGATGACAGGCTGGACATCGCTGGGTTAAGATAAGCAAGATTCTTATAAGCTCCCCTGATAATCGGCACCCACACTGGCGACATGAACGCAAGCGTATAGTTGTTGATTGACGAATAGTTTACCTCTCTGCTCTGCATCTTCATCAGGTGCATCATCACCGGCACGTCGGTTTTGTAGTTCTCTGCGACAGAGTCCATCCTGGTCTGGAAACGGTCCGTGAAGTATATTTCCTTTGTATCCTGGTCATATCTCGCCTCCCAGTAGCTCTTCAGCGTGCCAAGGTGGCTCTTCTCATCTGCATTGTCCACAGTGCGCGCAACCTGGGGGAACGAGTGCCATTCGCCGCTGCCAATGGGTGCGGATTGCAGCATTCCCGGGATGGTAGGGGTGAATACGTTGGTGTGGAACATGATATACATGTCCAGGAACCTGTTCCTCGAGCCGTCCTCCGCAATGTCCCTTCCCGAAAGCACATCCCTGATATATCTGCCTCTCTTATCATTAAAGTTTGCCGCGTTGTCCAATGTTTTGAACAGCGCGTCCGTGTAAGTTTTCTCCTTCGCAATATCCATCTCTATCGCTGCTTCGCTCAGCCTGCGGTTTGCCTCTGCCAAACCTATTTTCTCGCCATTCACATCCACGTCTAAGCCGCCGTTTTTTTCAATGAACTTGTCAAACTCGCGCACCTGGTCAATGTACCTCTGCTGCAAGGACAACTGATATGGGGTGTCCCAGTACTGGTGGCTTTCCATGCCCATCTTGTCCAGCTGGTTTCTCACCCAGCTTCGGCCCTCCTCTCCCCTGTCATAGCCACCTGTCGCCTGGTGGGCGGCAATCATGTGCCCAACGCCTGTGAATGTCACGGTGTCCTGCAGCCTGGCCTTGAAAAAGTCGGTGTATGTCTTTGCCTGGAACAGGGCAATGAACGGCGCTTTCATGTATGATGTTGGACCCCTATGTTCATGGTCTGGCGCGTACATCATGTCGCTTTTCACCGGGGCGGGGTAGCCTGTGGTGTAGCGTGCCATGAAGCTGATTTTGTCGTTCCACCACTTGTGCACGGCGTATGCAATGTTAAGCTGGAGGTGCATGTGCTGTTCCCAAAGTGAGTTGGTCGCCCAGAAGCGCGCCCGCTCGTAGACATTCTGCCCTGTGTGATAGCCAACGTACCACGCCCAGTCCATGCCAGGCGCGCCTGCGCCTATTGCGGTGCGCGGGTCACGCATGACGCTTGATTCGGTTATCTCGTAAAATACATCCTTCTGCCCCTGCACCTGATGGCTGTCCAAAAGCCTGCTTACAATCCCCATGTTCCACATTGTCCTTGCCGGGTTATACGTCGGGCCGCTGCCGTGGCTTCCGTTCCAGGTGATAAGCATCCTGTTCAAGTCGCCATAGTCGTGCTTTGCCTCCCTGTATTCCCTCCTCATCTCATTTTTCTTGTCCTGTATTTCGCTGCGCAGCGCATCGTACTTCGAATCCGCAATTTCCCCCCTTGCATGCAGCTTGTCCAGCGCACGAAGCTCGAGGCGCGCATTGTAATAGTTGTTCTCAGCCTCGCCAATGTCTTTCACCACTGTCGAGGCAATCCGCCCGCGCCACTCATGCCACCATGCCTGCTTGCCTTCCCAATACGTAACATCCTTCCCTTTCGCAAGATTTTCCATTTCATTCGTCAGCCTGTTCCGGTCCGAGGCATCCAGCTGCGTCTTGAAATCATCCGATTTTATCTTTTTTGCCGCATACATCTCGTCAATCCTGTCGAGCGCCGCGTTGCCAGTTTTCCACCTTTTGTTCCCGTCCATCATTTCTTCGCTTATGGCGCCCCCAAACCTGTCCAATGCCTGGCGGAGCTGGTACTGTGCCGAATACCATTCCTGCATCTTGTCCAGCCTATCGGCAAATGCACCATATGATGACTCTGCCGAGCGCATGGCATATCCGTAATACTTTGACCGTATCCATTCCCTGGTCCTATCAAGCCCGGTGTATTCGCCAAAGGCATCGCTCTTTTTTCTGCCATACTCGTTGAAGTCGCGGGTCGAGACCACCCGCAACCCTGCATCTTCTGGCTTGCTGCCTTCATTGATTTTTACCATGCTCTCGATTATTTCCTTGCGGAACGCCACCCTTTTCTCAGCACCCATTGCCATCGCTTGCGCTTCTTTTTCCTTGAACGGGTCGGTGTATATCCACCTGATTTTTTCATTCCCATCCTTATCCTTATAGGTATCCTTCTTAAGTATCACAAATCCGATTTCCCTGCTGGTATAAAACGAACCCATGGTGCGCGCAACAAGCGCGGCATAGTTGGGCACATCCCCTTTGCGCACAATGCCGTCCCTTTGCTCGATTGGCAGGAGCTTTCCATCCTTGCCCTTCTGCCACGTCATGTACTTCTGGTCAAACTCCACCATGGGCACGGACTTCCTGTCCACGCTCAGCAAAAGCCCCACGCCGTTTTTCATGTCGCCCCAGCGGTAGCCTCGATCGATGATGGCATCATATGCGTCAACATCGAACACGGCAAGCCCTTTCTCCCCCGTCTTCAGTATGCCCCTCTTTTTCATGTCATCTGCGAATTTCTTGTCGTAGAAAATGCTTTCCCCGTGCACCAGGCCCTGGTAGAACTTTTCATATTTTTTCAGGTCGTCGTTATAGGCCCTGCGTGTGGCGTCCAGCAGCCCGAGCACGTTGTCGCCCCTGCTGCTGCCTTCCCATTTATGCGATACCGTGAAGCCGAAAATTGCTTCCCACCCCCTATTTTCGAAAATCAGCCCTTCCACATCATGGCTCTTGTACTCTGCATAGCCCATTTCGCGCCTATACGCCGGCTTTTCGAATCTGAGGTAGTCCATGTTGGTTTTGAACGTGCCTGAGGTTCTCACATCGTATGCTGCCGCATTCCCGCTTGCCATGTACCTGGCAGCGTCTTTGCCTCCGTGCAGTATCTCGGTGGCTGCATAGTTCCTTGCCACCCAATCTGTGTTGTATTTCTTCATATCTGTAAGGATGGACTTCAGCATCGTTTCCAGCGGGTCCTTGCTCATGTTGGCGGGCGTTGTCGCATCCTTCCTGCCTGCCATTATCTCCCTTACCTTTTGCTGGAAGAGGTATTCCTCCCTCGCACTGTCTGGATTCCCTATCACCTTGCCGAAGAACTGGTCCAGCGCGTCAATGTTGGTGAATACTGGGATGGGCTTCCCTTTCTCGTCTAGCTTGAGGTTGCCGTTGCCGTCTTTCTTGTAAAGGAACTCGTCTTCGATGCCATGCTTTTTCATCGCATATATCATGAATAGCTCAAGCGGGTTCTTTCCGAACCAGCAGCCTTCGCGCACCATCTGCCCAAAGTCAATATCAGGCAGCCTTCCATCCTTGCCCCTATTCTCCAGCTGCCTGTCCAGTTTTTTTATGAGCGCATCCATTATGCCCGTCGTTATACTCTCGTACTTCGCATAAATTTCCTGCGCATTCTTCCCGTCAAGGAGATATTTTTTCATCTCCTTTCTCCTGTCATCATACGCTTTGAACGTTACGTTTTCCGCTTCTTTCAGCGACTTGAGGGAATCGAGCGTCTTGCGCGCCGCGTTAAGCTCCTTTTGGGAAAGCGTGCCACCCTTGGCCCCTGATGCCAGCTTGTCCAGCGCCGCCCGGTCCGCATCCGAAAGCGCCACCCCGGCTTTCTCCATCTGCTGTTTCATCTTTTCCACTGCGCCTGCAACCCCCTTGCCGCTGGTGGCTGCGCTGCGGAGGTCAATCAGGCTCGCGTAAAGCTCGCGGTGCTTGAACAGTTCGTTTACTAAGTCATCCCCGTACTTTTCCCTAAGCCTCTTTTCCTTGCCTACTTTGTCCCTGCTGTCCATCTCTATTTCTACGTCTTTTTTCTCTATTATCTTGTAAATGTTTTTCGCATCTTCCTCATTTGAAAGGTAGATAAGCATTTTTTCCTTCAGTCCTTTCTCCACTTCGCCGAACGTCTTGATGGCAGTGCCGAGTGTTGTCAGGTATTCCATCGTTTCCTTGTCGCTCTTGGACGCTTTTTTGGCCAGTTCCAAAAGCTCTTCCAGCTTTTTCTGCTGGTTCATGCCCCTGTCATTTATTATCCTGGCCACTTCCTGCTCATAGCCTATTGACTCGCGAAGCTGCGTTGCAAATGCCTTTGCAACATCCTTGTCGGTTTTGGAAAGGCCCTTGAGGCCGTCAATGGTTTTCACAATCTGCTTCAGCTGCCTGTCCAGGTCTGCCGTTTCAAGGTTCTTCCCGTTCTTGTCCATCCCATTCCCGCTGTAAAGTTTATCCAGCGCAGCGGCAAGCTCGTGGCTCTCCTTGCTATTGACCTTTTCCCTCAGTTGTTTCTTTATTTTTTCAAAAATATATTCCATGCCCTTCCGCCTGGCAAGATCATCCAGCTCCCTCTTATCCTGCTCTTTCTTTGGCAGTATTTTCCTAAGCTCGGCTGCAAGCTTGCGTGAAGCGTTGCTGCGCGTTGGTATGCTGGAAAGCACGTTGAAGCCAAGCGCCGCGAACATCCTGTTGAGCTGGTCGGTTTCGTGCTGCGCCTTGCTATTTACCGTATTGTAAAGTGTCACCAGCCTTTTCGTGAGCAGGTCATGCTTCGTCTCGAAAGCCGCCCAGCTTTTGCCTGTGATTTTTTCATAATATTTGCCGAACTTCGTCTTCTTGCCGTCCTTGACGTGGAGGCTCTCGAACATCTTGTAAATGCGTTTGGGCTTGCCATTCTTGTCGTGTCCTGCCCTATATGCCATCTGGCCCAGCATCTCGTTTCTCACTCCCTTGATTGCCGCGCGCGAGCTTCGGAACTGCGCACCAACATCCAGCACCTTCCCGGGTATTGTCAGCACATGCCCCACGAACGGGACGTAGCCAAGTATGTTGACGATTTTGGAAGATTCAAAGGCATTCACGGCTTTCGTTGTCTTGTCAAGACCCTTGCTCACCTTTTTCGAAAGAATGTTCGTTCCGCCCCTGCTCCTTGCCGCCTCCATCATTTTCATTGCCGCGTGCGTATCCAGATAAATCGTCAAAAGTCCGCTTGACAGCTTGAGGGAGCGCTCATAATCATGCATCTTCCACTTGAAGCTAATATTGCTCTCATCCTTCCTCTTCACCGGCGCGTATTTCCCCATCAGGTTGTTCCAGTCCCTCAGCAGCATCGCCCTGTCTGCATCGGAAAGCGGCTCCTTGCCTCCCATCATCTTTTCCGCTTTGTCATACAGGTTCTGCATCTCCTTCTTTGCCTTTTCCGCGTCCATGCCGTTTTTCCTGGCAAAGCGCGCAATTTCCTTGACTGAATCGCGGCGTGATTTCACCCCGATCATCATGTACCTGCGCTTGACTTGGCGCAGCATCTGCGGGGACTGCCCCATCCTGACCCTGAAGGTCTTGGCCTTCGGCAGCTTGGGCGTGGTGATATCAAAAAGCGAGAGCGGGTCCCTGCCCGCATAGTACATTGCAGCTATGAGCAATCCTGCGATGAGCATGGCCGGGAAGCAGAACGGGAGCCTGTTCCGGTCGCTTATCGCCTTGTATATCGCTGGCGCAAAAGCCGAAAGCCCTGCATTGCTGACTGGGCACACCACTGCAGTCTGGGAAGCTTCCGGGAATTTTGCCGAGCCGCGGACCATCGAGTCCGCCCTTATCGTCACATATCCGCAGCTCTTGTAATCATCAATGGGGTGCACCGTGCCGTTTGCGTCCTTGTAGTGCGTGATTTTGCACGAGGCCATTCCCTGCTCGCTCGTGTTGATTGGGTCGCACGCCTTTTCGCCTGCCCCATCGACTATTTCCATTCCTTCGAACGTGAAGTGCAATGCCGAGCAGTTGAGCGGATCCACTTCGGCCGTGAAATTGTCAATCGAGTAATTGCCCATCTGGTGCAAGTCGTCGAGGTTTCCTGCCTCGGTCACTTTTTTTGTCACTTCCGCTATCGCGGTTTCATTGTACTGGCTGAAGTAAGTGATATTGAGGAAGGTCACCCTCACGGTGACATTGGTCTCGTTCACCGATGTCGAGATGAACGTGCTGAAGGCCGCGTCGGAGTAGGGCGCCTGGGCAAGCGCAAGATGCGCCTGCAGCGCCAGCAGTAAGAGAAAAAGCCCTGATGCTGGTACGGCTGACCTCATGGTGTCTCCCAGATTGTTTTCGCCCTCTCATTCTTATAAATATGCTTCCCGAAATAGGCGAAAGGGCAGGTGCTGGCGCGATGTTTGGATACCTTCTGACAACCCCCGCGGAACTGCTTGCGAACAGCAACGTATTCATGGCTTTCGCATTTGCAGTCTCCATCATCTCGCTCTCTTACATGGCGGGCGAGTTCATGTCCATGGCAAGCCTGAAAGGGTTTGCCAAGGCGGAGCTTTACGAGCTGGGCGTGAGTGCAGTCATACTCGTTCTCCTTCTTGTCATGATCACTCCCGACGGGCCGTTCGACATGGTTTCGCGCGGATTCATGCCATCCGTCAGCCCCACCGGCTCCGGGCCCGAGCTTTGCGAGCAATGGAAGGAGATACACAAGCCCGTGGTGCTTGACCCGCTGACCGGCACATGGTTCGCGCAGAATGGCAACATTGCATTCGGCTCCGCCAACTATTTCCTGGGCTGCAAGCCCAAAATCAGCAACATCATCCACGCTTTTTCAGGCTGGACCGACCCGTCATCGGGCGTGCCCGCAGATATTTTTCCCGGCGTGATTTCGTCCCGCCTGATGAAAGGCTACACCTCGCTCATGCTTACCCAGATGTTCACGGGTTTCCTGTCCGGGCTTTCCACCAACATCCCGCTCATCTTCATGGGAATTCCCCTTGAAATAGGGTTCATGCCGTTCGTCGGCATCGGGCCAGTCAATCAGGCGCACACAGGGATTGTCGACCTGCTGGGCACGGTGTTTGCTGCTTTCACTGCGCAGAACATGCTGCTGACTTTCATCGAGGAAGCCGCGATTCCCGTTTTCCTCCCGTTCGGCATGATACTGCGCGCCTTCCCTTTCAGCAGGAAAACCGGCTCCACCATAATCGCCGTGGTGGTGGCCGCGTATTTCGTCTATCCCCTGTCCATCCTGTTAAACCAGCAGATATGGCTCATGGTTGTCTCCCCGCCATGCCCCGCCGGCTTCCAATGCCTCGCAGTGGGTGCGACATGCCAAAACGACGAGGATTGCGCCTCGTTCGACTGCCGCGCGGAAAGGTGCGTGGTGCCGCTCACGGACTTCACGGAATACCATTCAATCTATTCGCTCTGCAAAGGCACATACACCCCGTCCAATTCGGAGAGGACGCTGTCCATCATTGGGATGGAACAGGACAAGCGCATGATGGAGATGTATTTCTCGGGCACGCCTACCAGCGTGGAACCCACAAAAACCGAGGGGCGGCTGCACGACGGGTTTTTATCTCTTATTGAAAGGCACGGCATATCCGCATTGAAGTTCGGAACATCGTTCCTTTTTGCGCCAGTCGGGGCTGCCGCACAGACCGCGTTCAGCGAAATCGAGGTGTTGGTGATGGATGCAGGGCAATACGCCCTGCTCGCACTAATATTCACGGTGTTAACAGTGGTCATATCCCTTACCATGCTCAAGGACATCGCCATATTGATAGGGGGCGAGCCGCGCGTGTTCGGGCTTTCAAAACTGGTGTAACGCAGTGCGCAGCATGATTGAAAAATGAAAATGGTGTCTTGATGTACCTGTTGTCAGCAGCATACTCGTCCGATTCCATGCTTAGCCTGGTGGGCACCATGATCGGGACCGGCGCCGCCACCATGGTGTTCATGCTTGCCCTTTTCTACATGGCAGCCCAGTTTTTCAAGAAGCCCGAGTATGAGGCGTTTGTCTCGATAGAAATCTACCAGCTCGCAGTTTCGCTCATGCTGTTCACCACGATATTCGGCGCCGCCTATTTTGCAAACGAGTTGTCTGCCTCGTTTTCATCCGCCATTTCCGGCACCAGCGGGGACGCATTCGACGTGGGGAGCAACTACCTCAACTACGTGGCAAACGAGGTTGCATTGCAGGCCATAAAGAAGCTCCAGGGGCTGATGCTCCTCTCGCAGTGGATGGGCTCCATCACCATGCGCTTTGGCGCCGGGGTGTGGGGCGTGGTCGTGCCCGCATTCCCCTCTTTCATAGTGATAGAGAAGGTGATGGAGTTCCTGCTCATGCTGGTTTCACCGTTCACTGCCAGCCTGATTGTGCAGCAGGTGGGGTTGCAGATCATCAAGGCGACCATGCTGCCATTTGTCCTTCCGATGGGCGTGGTGCTGCGCATCTTCCCGCCCACCCGCGACGCAGGCTCGTTCATCATCTCGACCGCGTTGGCATTCCAGGTAATATTTCCCTTCAGTTACGTGATGCATGCCCAGATAGTGAAAGGCATACTCATCCCGAACGCATATGCCAATGAAAAGAACGTCGCCGACTACATGACGAACACGCTCGGAGCCGGCAGGCTGACTGCATTTGTGAGCGAGAACGGGCTTTTTGACATAACCAGCATGCTATTCAGCCCCATCCTGTCGCTTTCCTTCCTGCTCCTGCAGGCGGTTTTCCTTCCCGCGCTCAGCATGGTGCTCACAGTGGCATTTATCAAGAGCTTCAATAAATTCATAAGCCAGAAATTCAGCTGATATTGTATGGCAAGCAAAAACCTATTGATTGTGGCGGGCATCCTGCTTTTGCTTTTCGCCAGCTTCGGCTGCACCAGCCCGCCTTCGGGCGCTGCCACGCCCAAAACCAGCTCAATGGGCTGGAACCTGCTCGTAGGCGTGGCAGTGATGATAGTGGTGCTGCTGCTTGCGCTTGGCTACATGGTCGCGGCTTTCTTGGGTGATGACCGGCTCAAGGCATGGGTGAGCCGCGAGCTTGGGCAGGTCTTCTTCTCAGTGGTGATAATCGTCGTTGTGGTCGCGCTTGCAGGCTCTCTTGACCAGTGGCTGAATCTGCTCTCCCTTGCAGGTGGCTCCACTTGGCAGAATTACGTGAGCACCGGGGTGTGCTGCCCGGCAGGAGGCGCATGCAGTTTCCCAACAAGCAGCCAGCCGCGCGGAAGGGCGTGCCACATTGAAATCGCCTCGGACTACCTACAGGTCCTCTATGAAAGCACAAGGCAAAGCGCGAGCGCCGACCTGAGCAACTACGGGATGTTCGCCTTTCTATCCCATCTATCGGTAAGTAAGTCTCTTGTGCTCAAATACCTGGCTATAAACTCCACCATGCCATTCGCAGGCCTGGAGCTTGCTGCCGAATTCTTCTCGAACCTGTTCGACCTTTCCATAAAGACCATGATGCTTTTGCGTGCGCAGCAGATTTTCCTGGACTTCATGTGGTATCCGCTGTTTCCTGTGATGCTTTCCATGGGCTTGGTGCTGCGCATATTCTATTTCACGCGCAAGCTAGGGGGACTGATGATTGCGCTGGGCCTTTCCTTCTACGTGGTTTTCCCCATGTTCTACGTTCTTGCCAACGGCATCATGTGGGGCTTCATGGACAATCCCGCCTCGCTTTCGGTTGGCATGACATATAATTCCGACCAGACAACCGGCACGCCCCTGCCACTGTATGGCCAGAACCAGCTTGCGCCGCAGCAGCGCGCCAAGAACGTGTTTAACTCTGGCACATCGGTGGATATTGACATCTGCAACGCAAGCACGGTGCAGGAGTTCAATGCTGCTGCCAGCGAGTTTGACAGGTTCGGCAGTTCCTGGAACACGTTTGAAGGCGGCAAATGGTATCAGCAGTTCTGGACGTTCATATCTGTCCGTGCATTTTCCTTAGACGGGCCCATCGCCAACCTCGCATTCCTCATGGTTTTCACCATGATTATCCCGTTCCTTTCGCTCATGACGTCTCTTGCCGCATTCAAGGTGCTCTCGCCCATGATAGGCGGAGATGTGGAAATCTCACTGCTCTCGAGGCTGATATGATTGGCAAAAATTAGCAGAATCTCAATCGTGCTTGCCGCATTGCTCACGCTCCTGCTGCTTTCAGGCAGGCTTTACCCAGGCAACCTGATAGACGGGCTTTTCAGCCCGGCAAGCTCGCTCACGACGTGTGCGCCCAACCCGGGATTTGCAAGCGTGCTTGAATGGGCTGGGCTTTCCCTCGTTGCAATCATGATCGGAGTGGTATGGGCAACGATAGGGCAGGTGCTGGGCGGCACGTTTGGCGGGCAAAAATACAACGAGTTCATCAAGGGCATGCTATGGGGTGCAGTGGAAACCGCGGCTCTCTTGGGACTATTCCTCTCGCTCTTTTCCGTACTTTGGCCATTCGGCATGGAAAATCTGGACAAGGCGCGCGCATATGCTGTGCTCACCAAAAATACGGTCCAATTCGATTTTGCCATATTGCTTTCAACCAACGTGTTCATAGGTTTTCTCGCCAATTTCAGTCCCCCTCTCAAGATGCCTGGCAAGATATTCGTCACATTCGGGGTCCAGTTCGCCCCCATGCTCAAGCCTCTAATGGACATACTCGGCACTGCCATGCAGCTCATCACCACTGCGGTGGTGATGTGGAACGCACAGGAATTCCTGCTCTGCTTCATCAAGTCCAACATGCTTACCATACTCCTTCCCGCCGGCTTTTTCCTGCGCGGCTTTGGCGTCAAGGCAGGCGGCAACGCGCTTCTCGGCATTGCGATTTCATTGTTTTTTGTCTATCCTTACATGGTAAACATGACTGGCGAGGTGGTAGCAAATCACCTCGTGCTCGAGCGCGCGTATGAAGACTCGCCCCATCTATGGGGCGACTGCCACAACCGGCCAATCTGTTGCCTGATTGTCGGGAGTGCCCGCCCGAGCAGTATGAACGAGCCATTCATCAAAAACGGCGTAAACTGGGCGACGGATTTGGACTATCGCATCTCGCCGGAAAAGGTCAATCAGGGTATGTTTGACATGAAGTTCGACAACCAGGTGGCGGGTGGGGGCAATGCAAACAGCTGGTGTATGTACAATACGGCCGTGAGCAATGCTTACAAGGCATTCCTCAGCCCCATCATGGCCACTGGCTTTGTCGGCGGTGCTGGCGCAGCAGGAACGCTTGTAGTGCTGAAATACCTCAACCTCGGTCTGCTTGCAGTAAGTGCAGTAATCCCAATCTCCATGTTCACCTTCTATATAATGAGCGACATCATGTACTTTGTCTTCGTGGTCACCATGATAGTGCCGCTTTTCATAATCTTCGTCACGCTCACATTGGCAAAGGAAATCGCCAAGGTGCTTGGCACCGAGATAGACCTAAGCTCGCTTGAGAAGCTGATATGAAAGGGTAGATTTCATGACTGATATGGCTGCAATGGCATGCGACCCGGTGATGCGGGGCCAGCTAGGGGGAATGCTGCTTGGAGGGGACTGGCTGGTCCTTTCAGTGCTCGCGCTTGTCGTCTCCACGCTGGCGCTTTCCATACTCTACATGTTCGCAAGCTTCCTGCGGAACCCCCAGTTCCTCAGCTGGACAAAATTCGAGCTTTTCCAGGTGTTCGGCACCGCGGCGATAATGGTTTTCTTCGGAGTCGCGATTTATGGTGCCTGCACTTTTGACATGAGCTTTTTGGACTCGCGCTATCAGTCGGTCAACCCCGGCCAGACCACCAACATGTACAATATAATAGACAGTTACTTTTCCAAGCTGCAGGATGTCGGCTATGTGATTTTCATCATGATAGTATGGGTTACAAAGTGGTTCGCCTTCCTTAACGGCGTCACAATGCTAAGCTCGCCGCTGGGCGTCGGCTCCAATGAAAACCCGCTGGAGTCCCTCGGCCAGATAAACTCCCTCATATTTGTCATGCTCTCAGGCTTCATCACCTCTTTCCTGCTGCTTCAGCTGCAGATGCGCATGCTGGAATACCTTGCGTTTGCTATCATAGGCTATCTTTTCCCAATGGGCATTTTCTTCCGCTGCTTCGAGCCGACTCGGAGTTTTGGCGGCACATTGCTTGGCATCTCGATTTCGTTTTTCCTTTTTTATCCGATAATCATGGTGTTCAACGACTACCTGATGTACGGATCCATAAGCACGATCCAGTATGAGCAGCTAGCCGCGCTCAGGCAGGCAGATGAAAACGTCGGAGAGGGCAAAATCCTGACCGGGGAAAAAATCTCGAGCGAGATGACTGGCATCTACCCGAACAGCACCAGCACAGCGGGCTATGACGGCTTCACCGAAGGGGTGACTGGCGGATTTTTGTTCCTCTTCAAGCCAATCGTGCTTTATGCCATAGCCGCCGTAGTGCTGCCTGTTATAAACTTCATCGTGCTGGTTGAGATAACGCGCAGCATCACCGCCTTCCTGGGCGATGAGATTGACGTTTCCAACCTTACCAGGCTGATTTGATGAGCGGTATCCCCACATGGCCACTCATACCCAATTGGGTCGAGATTTCGATACTGGTAGCGCTGATGTCATTTTTCGTCACTGTGCTCCTGCAAATGGTCGCCAAGGCATTCAACCTCCAAAGCCTCAACATGTGGGTGCGCGCGGAATACGCGCAGGTGGCTGTAAGCTTCCTCATAATCTTTTTCGCATTTTCCATGGTGCGTGCAGGCAATCTCGCGATAGGCGACATCACTGCTGAGGTCGCAGCTGCGTCAGGCAACATCCCGCTTAATGCCGCTGCGCACATGCACCTCGAAGACCCGTCGCGCATAGGGCAGGCATACCTCGGCACGTTAATCACCTGCGAGTCCAAGATGTACTATACCATTTTTGCCCTCAATTTCTTCGTTGAGGCTTTAAGCAAGAAGTCCGTGGACTCACCCGGTACGGAAGCAATCGCCGGAGGCTTTGCGTTTACCGGTATAGTCAGCCTATACCATTACATCGCCAACAACCTGGTCTATCTCGCGGTTTTCAACTATGTGCAATACTTCATCCTGCAGTTTTCCGAATACGTGATGCTGCCTGTCTTCCTGCCAATCGGCCTCATCCTCCGCGCGTTCCCCATCACGCGCGGCGCAGGCGGGCTGATTACGGCATTTTCGCTGGGCTTTGCATTCATCTTCCCGATTTCCTACGTGCTGATAGTCGCAATGATGCCGAACGCCGGGGCAATATGCTCGCAGGTAGATGTGATGAAAGGAGAGGTGGAAGCCACGCACTCCGACCCATGCATGAATAGCGAAGGCGAGCAGATGGAGAAGTACTACCAGCTCAAATCGGAGTCTGGCCGCACGCGGGGCATAACAACATTTTTCGAAGAGTCGCTAAACATATTCTTTCTTCAGTCCATGATATATCCATTTGTCGCGCTTATCATCACCTTCACGTTCATCCGCCAGACCAGCTCTCTGATGGGCGCGGACCTTGCGGAAATCGGGCGCGGCCTGATGAAGATAATATGATGCGGCCCAAGGTGGCCGTGCCTGCCGCACAACTATGCTGGCTGCAGCCCAGACTATAGTATAAGTATAACGAACGTATGAACGTATAACGTAGCGATTGCTTGGCCCGCCGCATAAGGCAGGGGTTTAAAAACTATTTTGCGGCAGTATTGGCATTCTCGTGGGAGATTGACCAAAACAGGTTGTGCCATGTCATTATCAATGCCAAACCCATATTCGGGGAATTACAAGCTGCTTGTGGCAGTGCCGCTGCTTTTGGTGCTGGTGTCCCTTTTCTTCATCCCGCAGATACAGCTTGGCGTGGACTTCAAGGGCGGCACGCTTGCCACCATGCAGGCCTCGTCGCCGGTTGACGCGGATTCGCTCAAGGCTGCGCTCACTGAAAAGGGCTACACAGTCTCGTCCGTAAAATCGCTTTCCAACCCCAAGGGCTATGAGGTGGAAGTCGAGATAGAGCGCGACGACTCCCTCACGCGCGCTGAAACCCTCAAATCCACATTCTTCGAGAAAATCGAGCAGGTGTCCCTGCTTGAATCCGACGTCACGGTGTCCAACGCAAGCGCAGAGTCGGTTGCAAAATACGCAGCCGCCCGCCAGGAAGTGGACGCGCTTTCCGACGAGCTTTTCGCAATCGCGCTCCTGCCGAAGAATTCATCCTCAATAACAAGCAGCAACGAGCTCAAGCAGGAAGTGGGCGCGGCATACAGGCAGATAACAGACGGCTACTCGTCAAAGCTTTCCGCCACCCTCTCCTCGCTTGTGAACTATGAAAGCGCCTCGTTCAACGAGGTGTCCGCCTCGCTTTCCGCAAAGTTCATTGACAAGGCGCTCATGGTGGTCGTCTACTCGGTGATACTCGTGAGCGTCGTGGTGTTCATAATCTTCCGCACGTTCGTTCCCAGCCTCGCGGTGCTGCTTGGCGCGGCATGCGACGTGCTGATTGCGCTCGGGGCGATGGGGCTGTTCGGCATTCCGCTCACGCTCGCCTCGTTTGCGGCGCTCATCATGCTCGTGGGCTTCTCGCTCGACACGGACGTGCTCCTCACCATGCGCGTGATAAAGCGCAGGGAAGGCACCCCCCGCGAACGCGCATACGACGCGATGAAGACCGGCATGACCATGAGCATGGCCCTCATGCTCGCGTTCGCCTGCCTCTTCATACTCGCATCCGTGACGCACATCAACACCTATTACGAGATTTCCGCAGTGGCGCTTGCAGGCTTGCTCGGCGACCTTATCGCCACCTGGCTCCTGAATGGCGTCATCGTCCTGTGGTATCTCGAGCACGGCGGGCAGACTGGGGATTCGCAAAAGCCTTTCCTCTCGTCAATATTCTCAAGCTAAGCGGGTAATGCAATGATAACCATAAACGAAATAATCGCGGGCGCAAAGAAGCGCGAGGTAATCGCAATCTTCCTCTTCGCCATCCTGGCATGCGCCGCGATGTTCCTTGACAAGCCGCGCGGCGTGCCAATCTACGTCGCCTCCATAGCGGCAATCGCAATCGCGGCGGTCTTCATAAAAAGCGACAGCTTCCGCGTCGCAATCCTCGTCGCAATCGTCCTCCTTTCGGCATTCTCCATAGCCTCGAACGGCGTGAAATTCGGGATAGACTTCTCCGGCGGCGTGAGGATTCCCGTGCTTCTTGAGAAGTCCGTGGACTCGACCACCATGGAGGAGATGGTGGCCACAATCAAGACGCGCGCGGCATCGTTCGGCCTTTCCGAGGTGAAAGTGCGCCCGATTGGCGACTCGGAGATTTACGTTGAAATGCCCCAGAGCAGCCCGCAGCTCGTGTCCGACGTGGAAAACCTGCTCTCAAGGCAGGGCGTGTACCGCGGCATAGTGGACGGAAAGGTGGCTGTCAAGGGAGAGGAAATCTACTCCGGCACCATAATGAAAATCCCGTCGCAGTACCTTTCCGGCGCAGACTGGGGCGTAAGCTTCACAGTCACGCAGTCCGGCGCGCAGCGCTTTGCCGGGGTGGCGAAAGGCAAGGGCAACTACCCCCTTTACATGTTCCTTGACCGCCCGTCCGACGCAATCGTAATCCTGTCTGAAAAGGAGCTCATGGCCGATGCAGCCTCCAAGTCCCGCGTGGTGCCAATCTCCAGGGCCCGCGCGCTGCAGCTTGCCTCTTCCTCGCTTGCGCTCGAGGGCGACAACATCACGGTCTATATCGAGGAGGCGGTGTCCCAGGATTTCTCGCTGAAGCCGTCAACCAACAAGACGCGCGCGATAGTCTCCGCCAACAGCTCGCTCGCCCCCAAGCTCCGCGCAGCCGGCTTCACGGTTGTGGAAAAGACCGATGCCGAGATGACGCCGAAATATTCCGTTTCCCCTGAAAACCCGACCAGCGACGCAGTGACGGTCTGGTCCGCCGTGGGCCTCATGTCCGCGCCCCGCCTCGTTCCGTCTGTGACGGAGGGCATACCGAACTTCTCCTACACGATAAACGGGCCTGCCGAAGGCGCCACGGCCACGCTCAAGGCGGCCGACGCGCTGAAGAAGGAACGCGAGCTCGAGTCGCTCCTGAAGGGAGGCGCGCTCCCGGTCCAGATTTCCCTCGGCTCAAAAACAGTGATTCCCGCGCCGTTGGGCGAGGAGTTCCTGCGCCTTTCGCTCATAGGGCTGGTGTTCGCGCTTCTCGCGATTTCCCTCATGGTCTCCATCCGCTACCGCCACATGCAGATAATCGTCCCCATGATTTTCATAAGCCTTGCAGAGCTTGTCATCCTCCTGGCGATACTGGGCTCTTTCACCATTGACCTTGCTGGCATGGCCGGCATCCTTGCCGCCATCGGCGTGGGCGTGGACTCGCAAATCGTTGTGACGGACGAGCTTCTCAAGAAGGAGGGCGAAATGTCCAAGAGGCTGGAAAAGGCGTTCGCCATCATCACCACGTCGGTGACAGTGGCCGTCGTCGCGATGCTCCCGCTTCTCTTCCTGTCGGGCCTCGTGGAAATCATCGGCTTTGCAACCGCAACCGTGCTGGGCTCGCTCCTCGGGCTTTTCATCTCGCGGCCAGCCTACGCCGTGATTGCAGAGCACCTGTTTGAGTAAACAGCCCAAGCCAAGCCATCAGCCATCCTTTATTTTTGTAGTGGAATTTCTATAATTCCACTGCTGAAAAACTTCTCTGGAAGTTTTTCATTGTATATGTAAATCCTATCGGATTTCCATATGCGGACAAAGTCTGTCCGCAGACTTTGTCCTTTTCCCGTCCGCCATTTTTTCCTGCATTTTGATACGCACTTTTATAAACCCTAATCTACACATTTCCATCATTAAACACTTACCTAAGCTGATTGCATGCGCATGAAAAAGATGGCAAAAACCCCGGTTACGGCAATTTACGACACACCCGCCCTAAGGGAATTCCTGAAGATTAGCTGCGCGGTTGAAGACATAAACAGGTCAAAACAAAGAATTAATGGCAAGCTTGCGCAAATGGAACGGATGCAGGCCGAGCTAGCAGCGAAACCCGGCGCCCGGTCTCAAAAAGCGGCTAAATACGTCGAGGCTACTGCCAAATCAATCCGAATCCGGCTTCCGTACGTCTATATGCTCCAAACGAAGTACGAAACAGAACTGAAAAACGCAGCCTGCGCGCTCACGCAAGAGGTCCGAGGGACCGTGGGGACGAGCCGCATCTCCAAACTGCATCTTATCTGCCTGAACAGCGTGGCGCACGCCCGAACGCTGCAGAAGCACCTATTGGCGTTAAGCTGCGTGCTCGTTGTCTGGGCGCTGACGATTGGCACAGGCGTGTTTGCAGCCGGGCTTGCCATTTTCGCCGGGTTTGGCGCGAACGTGGCGGAGCGCGGTTTCCGCAAGGACGCGATGTGCCTTGAAAAAATCATGGACGCCGAAAAAATAGCCATCGGTAGCAAAACAGATTAGTGCCAGAATCAGTTCTTCTTCGCTTTCCTTTTTCCCGCCATCTTTTCGTCCACGGCTTCCCAAAGCAGGTTTCCCATCGGCACGATGTAGAACGGCAGCACCACGCCCACAATCGCGCCAGTTGCCATCCTTATCGCGTTGCTGCTCTCGCGCAGGCCGAAAAGCTGCGTGAAGCCGTCAATGGCAATCGGCACGCACGCGGCGGCCAGGAGCCATTTGCTTGGCCATTCCCTGCCCTCCACGCGCCTCACAAACGGCAGCGCAAGCGCGCCTAGCAGCATGGCAAGGTAGATTGCGACATCGCGCGAGCACACCGGCAGCTTGTAGCCCGTTCCCGCGCCTGTTTCCACCCTGTTCGCGCGCGAATACGAAAGCACATCCGATTCCATGCAGTCGCCGAAAGAATAGCCCCCGTCCGCTTTCGAGACGAAAAGGCAGTCCGAGCGCGAGGTGAGCTGGTGGCACGTCGGCGCGAACGCCGCGTACATCAAATCCACGTTCTCGTCGCCTTGCGAGGCGGCATAAGGCACGTAAAATACCACTGCATTGAGCAGAATCAAAAACGCGAGGAAAAGCAAATACGGAATTTTCATGCCCGCCATGCTCCAGTCTTATCCTGCACTCTTTTAAATATAGCCCGCTCAAATCATTTATTGGCTCGCAGTTCACCTTAGATAGGGAATATTTATGGATAGGATTGTCATTGCCCGCGGCAAACAGAAGGAAATGCTGCTTGAATTCATTTTACACAATGGCAGAAGCCAGGTCGCTGCTGCGAAAGTACTTTGTGTTCCCAGGCGTTCATTAAGAAACTGGCTAAATGAAGAGCGAACGCTTCCTGAAGACATTTTCAAAAAAATAGTTCGAGGCTACCCGCTATCTGCAAAATTTTCTGAACATATTTATGGTGTTTTGGATGCCAATTGGGGGAAAGTAAAAGGCGGGAAAAATTGTTATGCTGTGCTGCAAAAGAAATACGGTAAAGACGAATTTACACGAAGACAGAAAGCGGGTGGCGCGTCTTCCATAAAACTGCGGCTGGAACAGATTGTGAAAATGCTGCCGTCTCCTGATGATGAGCGCGTTTTGGAGCTTCTTGGCGCTCTGATAGGCGACGGATGGATTGGCATCAGTGGGGGTCGAAAACAGGTTTGCTTCTGTGGCAATCTTCACCAAAAAGCATATGCAAATCACTTGCAAAAACTAATGCTTCAAGCTTTTCGAGTAAACGGCTATCTCAAATTTCGCAAAAAATTCACCGTGTTCTACATTATCATAAATTCAGGCCCAATCTTTGACTTTTTCAGAAAGAATTTTGATTTTCCTGTCGGTTCTAAGACCAAGTTCAATACTGAATTGCTGCCCTCCGACTTTGACAATGCAATCCCGGTAATACGCGGCATTTTTGACACTGATGGCGGAATTTATTTTGACAATGCTGCCGGGTATGCCCGTCCTTATCCCACTGTCGATATAACGTCTCATAATCCAGAACTGCTTGACTGGTTGTCCCGAACCCTTACTAAAAAGGGTTTTAAGGTAATAAGCCTCAAATACAGCATCCGCCTCAAGACTTATGGTCAGGTGGAGCGCTGGTTTAACGAAGTTATGCCATCGAATAAGGTCCACGTTCAAAAGTGGAACCGCTGGAAAAGCCAATATATGGGCCCGTAAGTGAAAGCATCTGCTTTCCCGGGAAGCTCAGCTTGGATAGAGCGGCACTCTCCTATCTTTCGTCACAATTGTGTGGGGAAAGGTGAAGGTCGTGAGTTCAAATCTCACCGGGCCCGTTAAGCTTCGCTTAGCGTGCTCTCCGTAGCGCTCCGCGCTACGTCTGATGCATTTTGCTTTGCAAAATGCACATCACCGGGCCAGTTTTTCATTTTCATAGGCGCATTTTCGCGCGCGGCACAGGTACGTTTTATAAGCTCAAGCGCGAAGGACTGGCGGAAGGTTGGAAATATGTTATCGGATTCAGAAGTAACCAGGCTCGCGGGCCTTTTCGTGGACAGCGTGCGCAACAACTGCCAGGGCGAAGTGGCAATCCTCTTCTCCGGCGGCATTGACAGCACCGCCATCGCCACGGTGGCAAAGCGCTTCACCACCCCGCTTCTCATCACCGCCGGCGTTGAGGGAAGCTCCGACCTGGAAGCCGCGAAAAAAACCGCAGCCGAGCTCGGGCTGCCCCACAAGTGCGTGGTCCTCACCGAGCAGGAAATAATCTCCGTCTACAAGAAATGCTTCAAGATACGCAAGGGCAACCTGAACAAGGTCGAGCTCATGGTGCCTGTGTTCGAGTGCTGCCGCGAGGCCGCCCGCTCTGGCAAATGGAGGATACTTTCCGGCTCGGGCGCGGAGGAGCTTTTCATCGGCTATGACCGCTTCTTCAAGTACAAGGGGAAAAAGCTCGAGAACTTATTGAAAAAGGAGATAAAGGAGCTTCCATCAGGGGACTGCGAGGCGCAGGACCTGGTGGCAAAGAACTTCGGCATGCGCGCGGCATACCCGTTCCTCTATCCCCCATTCGTGGATGCCATCCTCGCCACGCCGCTTTCCGAGCGGCTGGGCACGCGCGAGGACAAGAAGCCCCTGCTGCGCAAAATCGCCGCGAAGCTCGGCCTGCCGCAGGCTGCCATTGACCGCAAGAAAAAGGCAATGCAGTACGGCAGCGGCGTGCACAAGCTGCTCCTCAAGAACATAACGCAGATAGAGGAGGAGCTCCGCGTGAAGGAGGAGCTCAAGCAGCGAAAGAGGGACCAGATGGCGGCGAAGTTCCCGAACCGGAAGAAATATCCCCGCTAGGCAAGCTGCTTTTCCCAGAATTTCATGCTAGTTGCTGCAAGCCCGTTTTTGCCTATCCCTTCCAGCACCTTCATCTTGCCAGCCAAGCCTTCAATCCCCTGCCTGCATTCCTCCATCTGTTTTTCAATCCCCTTTTTCCTGCGCGCCGGCTCGGACTCTGCAATCTCCTTTTCAGCCGCCTTTTTCATTCCGTCCAGTCGCTTCTGCTCCATTTCAAGTTTCCTGATTGTTTCCCTTGCCTCTTCCATCAGCGCCGCCCTCTGCCCGCTTACCTCTTGCAGGATGGCGAGCTTTGCCTGAAGCTCGGAAGGCGCCCCCTTCCCTTTCCTCAGCTCCTGCTCCATGCCTTTCCTCTTTCTCACGAGCCACCTGTCACCATGCCTCATCGCAGTTTCCCTATATGTTACCATTTCCACAATATCACCCCGATTTTTCTGCCACTGCTTCAGCTAACCAAAAAGAAAAAAATGGAAATCAATTCTCCTGCCCTTGCGCAAGCGGCGCCGGTGCGCTTACCGCGCGCCACACCGTCATGTGCGACACGGACATGGCATCGGCTATCATCCTCACCGGCAGGCATTCCTCCCAGTAAAGCTTCTGCGCCTCGGCAATCTCCGGCTCGGTCAGCGCGCGCGGGCGCCCCTTTGGCATTCCCACACGCATCACCCTCCAATGGCGCCCCCCATCAGGAGGCCGCCTTCCAATCCCGCGACAATCGCGTTCTTCATGCAAACCTGGACACTCGTCATACCAAACACCTTTGCTATTGCTGTTCCAATTTCGTTTCGTGTGCTTGGAGCGCCCCTGCAAGCTTCCAAAAAGCGCGCTGCTAGGCGTTCCAAATCCAGAGGCCCGCGCAATTAGGTGTTTCACGCAAGCCAGAAGCTACTGCTCGTAGTTGTAGCAAAAGTGCCTGTCAAAATTAGAGCCAGTGCTAACCGCGCGCGCAATTGCATCAATTTGTTTTGGATTGGAACTGCGTTCCAATGCAGACAAATCTCTGCTGACATTTGTCTTTGTGCATTCTTCGCTCATGGTTGGCACCCTGTGCTACGTCGTTTATGCTGGTGGAAGTATATATAGCTTTGTAACAGAACGCGGGTTGTACTCAAAGCCCGTCTTGCGCCTAAAGTCGAAACTTGTCTGCTAAGACTACTATAATTTGGATAACTGTCAAAACAATCAGAAGTGCAGTAAATTGTAGTAGTCTTTCGGTTAGTTCTCGGGTAGCTTCACTTGTTTTTTCAGTTTCTTTAGCCGTAAGAAACATATACGCCGAATCAAGTAAATAAAATCTGGTTTTATGTTCGCCATTCGGATCTAATATTTCTTCTTTAAGAAATCTTTTTCTTTTTAAATCCCCAATTTCTTCGTTGGTAATCTTCCATTTATCAAAATCAATTTGAACAAACCATTTTTTGTTTTCTTTAGAGAGAAGCATCATTATTTCAGTGTTTCTATCCACGAGTTTCACCTCAATATTTTATTGTCATCTTTATGCAATCATTCAGTTCGCCTTCAGAATAGTCATTATCTGAGATTCCGTCACATCAATAACATCTAACATTATTTTTCCTTTAAGCAAGTTCTTTTTCAAGTTTATGAGTGCGTTAATATCGCGAAAAATTTTCTCTTTTTCAAGATTTCTTTTGTTATCTTCGTTTAGAAAAATGATGTAAAAAAAGAAAACTCCAACTGCCGACCCTATAGTTGGCACCCACGCGTTATCAGTCCCTATGCACGGACATTTATCAGAGTTATAAATGGGAAGTCTTTGAGCAAACGTCACAAAGACTGATATGAGAATAGCAATTATTGCGACGGATGCATACAACTCAGATAATGAAGTTTTATTTTTTTCTAATCCTAGTTGGGGTTAGTTCCCCACTGCTTGCAGTGGCTAAATAAACAATTGCCGTGAATTTGTGGCATGCGCAACCTTATGCATGCATGCCACAAAGTGTACGAGATAAAATA